>LBJMR02800__coassemble_640_pt1 | contig 21000 bp, 20 predicted proteins | sample LBJMR02800__metabat2_low_PE_004 | metagenome-assembled genome bin LBJMR02800
CTGTATCACCTCGTGCTCCTGCGGCGTGGAGAGCAGAGCGATTTCCGCCTCGCCGGCCTGCGGCACGCTGTAGCCCTCATCCGCGAGGTTGCGGAGGATGGAGCAGATGCGCGCGTGGGCGTACTGCACGTAGTACACCGGGTTCTCGCTGTCCTGACGGACGGCGAGGCCGAGGTCGAAGTCCATCTGCGTCTCCGGCCTCGCGTTGAAGAACCAGCGCGCGGCGTCGACTGGTATTTCGTCGAGCAGGTCGCCGAGGGAAATGGCCTTGCCCGTGCGCTTGGACATGCGCACGACCTCGCCGTCGCGCATGAGCTTTACAAGCTGCATCAGGACTATGTCCAGCTTCTCCGGGTTGATCCCGAGCGCGTCCAGCGCGCCCTTCAGCCTTGCCACGTGGCCGTGGTGGTCGGCGCCCCATATGTTTATCACCCGGTCAAAGCCCCTCACGGCGAACTTGTTGCGGTGATAGGCTATGTCCGCGGCGAAATAGGTGTATATCCCGTTCGCGCGGCGCAGGACATCGTCCTTGAGCGCGAGCTTTTCAATGTCCTCCTCGCTCTTCCCCGCGCGGCGGAGCTCCTCGCCCATTATGCGGGAGGTGGCGAGCCAGAGCGCGCCGTCGCTCTCATAGGTCCAGCCGCGGGCGGTGAGCTCGTCCACCGTGGCGGCCACATAGCCGCTCTTGTGCAGCGAGGACTCGAAAAACCACTCGTCGTACTGTATCCCATAGCGGGCGAGGTCGGACTTCATTTTGGGCAGGTTTATGTCCAGGCCGAAGCGCGCCATTTCCGCGTGCCGCTCCTCAACGGGCTTTTCCAGCCAGCCGTCGCCCTTTTCAGCGCGGAAGCGCGCGGCGATGTCGCGTATGTCGTCGCCGTGATAGCCGTCCTCCGGGAATTCCACGGCGTCCTCGCCGAGGATGAGCTGGGCGTAGCGCGCGTCGATGCTCGTGGCGAACTTCTCTATCTGGTTGCCCGCGTCGTTCACATAGAACTCGCGCCAGACGTCCGCCCCCGCGCGGTCGAGCACGGAGGCGAGCGTGTCGCCGAGCACGCCGCCGCGGGCGTTGCCCATGTGCATGGGCCCGGTCGGGTTCGCGGAGACGAACTCGACCATTATGCGCTGGCCGGACAGCTCGTCCGAGCGGCCGTAGTCCGCGCCGGCCGCCTGCACGGCGGCGAGCACGTCCGCATACCACGTTGGGGCGAGGCGGAAATTGATAAATCCCGGCCCGGCCGCCTCCGCCGAGGCAAACCAGCTCCCCTCGAGCTCAAGGTTTTCCACCAGCGCGTCCGCTATCCTGCGCGGGGCCATGCGCAGCGCCCTGGCGCCGGACATGGCGTGGTTTGCGGCGAAGTCGCCGTTGTTCGCGTCCTTAGGCACCTCCACGGTGCCCTGCAGCGCCGCGCCGGTGGGAAGCTGACCCTTCTCCGCGGCGCGGAGGTAGCTCTCCTCAAGCAGCTTCTCTATGCTCTTTTTTGCTGCGTCTATCAAATCAGGCATTTGCTTCAGCCCCGCCTTTCTGCTCCCTTACGTTTATTCTGAACTTGTTGCGCCCCACGACCGCGTGGTCGAAGTCCACAACATAATCGATCTCCATGTCGCCGCCGCGCGGGCCGAGCGTTGAGCTTATACGGTGCGTGTCAAGCCCCATCGTGGCCGAGCCGTAAGGCGTGTCGTAGAGGAAGGTGTTCTTGCTGCCCTCCCTGAAAACCATGCGGCTGGTGAGCGTCCCCTCGCGGGAGAGCACCACCTGCTCGGGCGTAAATATGAACGACGTCCTCGTCCCCTTCATGCCGGTGAGCTCGCTCTCCATGTAGCTGAGCTCGCCGTGCCCGTCCCGGAAGGAGTACTTGCCCTCCGTCACAAGCTCCACGGCGTCGCTCTCCCCCTGTGGCAGGCTCTGCGTACCCTTGATTGAAATGATTACATCCTTCATAGAGTCTTTCATGGCAAAACCCCGTTTCAGAGTATTCGTGGCGAGGTATTATACACCATCCGGGCCGTCCTGTAAAGCCCCGCGGCGTCATCTGACGCCGAACACTTCCGACAAAAGGCCCACGGCCTCGTCCAGCTTCCCGCTGCCGAGGCCCGCGTAGCTGATAACGAGCGTGTGCCCGGATTCCTCCCGTGGCTCGGCGCAGTAGTCCGAAAGGAAGCCGAGCCTTACGCCGAGGCCCTCCGCCCGGCTCCTGAGCTCCGCGTCGGTCATCTGTGTGTCCAGCCTGAGCAGGAAGTGCAGCCCCGCGCCGCGCTCGACTATCTCTATCCTGTCCGCGAACGGGGCCGAGCGGAAGGCGGAGAGCACCTCCGCCCTTCGGGCCCTGTACTCCTTCCTCATGCGCGAGAGATGGCGCTCATACTCCCCTCCCGCGAGGAAGCGCGCGAGCACCTGCTGCTCAAGCGCCGGCACGGCGCAGGAGTAAAAGCCGAGCTCTCGCCGCCATCGCTCCATGAGCTCCTCCGGCAGCGCCATGTACGCCAGGCGCATCGAGGGGGAAATCGTCTGTGAGAAGGTGTTCATATATATCACCCGCCCCGCGCCGTCTATGCTCTGCAGCGTGGGCAGCGGCTTGCCTGTGAAGCGCAGCTCGCTGTCATAGTCGTCCTCTATTATATACCCGCCGGCCTCCCCCGCCCAGCGCAGCAGCGCCTGCCTGCGCGGCACCGGGGTGATCAGCCCGGTGGGGAACTGGTGCGAGGGCGATATATGCACGGCCCGCGCCCCGCTATCATAGAGCGCCGACGGCTCTATGCCCGAGGACGAGAGCGCCAGCGGCAGGCACTTCGCCCCGGAGCGCGAATAGACCTGCCGGATTTTCGGATACCCCGGGTCCTCGACCGCTATGCGCGCGCCCGGACCGAGGAGCTGCGCGAGCATTATATACATGAACTCCGCTCCCGCGCCTATTACTATGCGCTCCGGCGGCACGTCCATGCCCTTGTAGCCCGCGAGGTAGTCCGCTATCGCCTGACGGAGCTCCGGCAATCCCTCGTGCGGGACGGCGCTCAGCAGCGCGCGGGAATCCTGCCTTAGCGTCTGGCGCGTCAGGCGCGCCCAGGCCGCAGCCGGGAAGCTGGAGGGGTCCACCATGCTGCCGCGCAGGTCGAGCCGCCAGCGCGCGCCCTCGCGCGCCTGCCGCGGCTTTGGCGCCGCGCGGCGGGAGCGCTGCCCTTCAGCCGCCTCGGCTACGAAGTAGCCCCGCCTCGGGCGGGCCACGACACAGCCCTCCGCCTCAAGCTGGGCGTAGGCCGCCTCCACCGTTATCACAGAGACGCCGAGGTGCTCTGAAAGCGCGCGGCGCGAGGGCAGCTTTTCCCCCGCCGGCAGCGCGCCGGAGAGCACATCCTCCCTTATCCTCGCAGCCAGATATTCGTACATCGGCAGCGCGCCACGCGCGCTCAGGTCGTAGGTCAGCATGCTGCACCTCTGGTATTATTAAAAAATAAGAAATTGGCTATTTCAATAATACCATAAACGGCGTAAAATGCAAGCCGTAAACAAAAGGAGGCGCCGGATATGCAGAACACTCCCCATCTGAACACAAAAACGCTTGTAATGGCCTCTCTGCTCGCCGCGCTGTGCTGCGTGGCCACAATGGTCATACGCATCCCCTCCCCCACAGGCGGATACATGAACCTCGGCGACACGGTGGTTATCCTTTCTGCCTACCTGCTCGGCCCGGCCTGGGGCGCGGCGGCAAGCGGGCTCGGCAGCGCGCTCGCGGACCTCTTTTCTGGGTACACCGCCTATGTCCCCGGCACGCTCGTGATAAAGGCCCTCATGGCCGCCTGCGCGGCCTGGATATACCTGCTTATGAAAAAGCGCGCAGCAGCCCTCCCCGTCGCGGCGCTGGCGGCCGAGGCCATAATGGTCGCCGGCTACTGGCTGTATGACGCCCTGCTCGCCGGCAGCCTTATCGGCGCCGCGGCCGGGATACCTTCAAACCTCGTGCAGTCCGCCCTCGGCATCGCCGCCTCGACTGTGCTCACCCTCGCCCTGCGCCGCTCAGACGCCGTGCTCCGGGAGTTCCCACATCTGTAAATTTCAAAGCTGGATGAAATTGCCGCCCTCCGGGCGGCAATTTTGCTTTGCAGGGGCGCGGAAAATATTGCGCGCGATTTTTTCGCCGGACCTATTGACAAACTGTGTCTACTGTGTATAATGAATATACACACTATATAGGGTGATAGCCATGGATATTATCATAAGCAACTCGTCGGGCTCGCCCATCTACGAGCAGATAGTCTCGCAGATAAAGGGCAAGATCATCTCCGGCGAGATGGCGGAGGGGGACGCCCTTCCGTCCATCCGGCTCCTTGCAAAGGAGCTGCGCATAAGCGTTATAACGACAAAGCGGGCCTACGAGGAGCTCGAGCGCGAGGGCTTCATCGTCACCCAGCCCGGCAGGGGCAGCTTTGTCGCCGGCAAAAACCTTGAACTTATAAAGGAGGAGCACCTCAGGCAGCTCGAGGAGCTGCTTGCGCAGTCGTGCCGCCTGGCGGCGGACTGCGGGCTGAGCCTTGAGGAGCTTGAGGAGATGCTCCGCCTCGTCTACGAGGGAGACTGATAAAATGCAAAACGCAATAGAAGTGCGCTCGCTCACCAAGCGCTACCGCGCCTTCAAGCTGGACGGCGTCAGCTTTGTCTTGCCGTCCGGCTGCATAATGGGCCTGATAGGCGAAAACGGCGCCGGGAAGAGCACCACAATCCGCCTGCTGCTCGGCCTTGCCCGGCGCGACGGCGGGGAGGTGTCCGTCCTCGGCGAGGACCCGGAGGGCGCTTCGCGCGAGCTCCGCGAGCGCGTCGGCGTCGTGTTCGACGACTGCCCATTTCCGGAGACAATGAACCTCCGGGACGTGCGCAGGCTGCTCGCCGCGGCCTATAGGCGCTTCAACGCCGCCAAATTCGACTCGCTCGGGCTGAAATTCGCCCTGCCCGAGCGCCAGAAGATAAAGGACTACTCCCGCGGCATGAAGATGAAGCTCTCCATCGCCGCCGCGCTGAGCCACGGCGCGGAGCTGCTCATCCTCGACGAGCCCACAAGCGGCCTCGACCCGGTGGCGCGCGACGAGCTGCTGGACATCCTGCTGGATTTCATCCAGGACGAGCGAAACAGCGTGCTCATAAGCTCGCACATCCTCTCCGACCTTGAAAAGGCCTGCGACTACATCACGTTTATCCACACCGGGCGCGTTATTTTCAGCGAGGAGAAGGACGAGCTGCTTGAAAAATACGTGATCGCCAAGGGCTCCGAGCGCGAGATCGCCGCGCTCGACCAGGACGCCGTTGTGGGCGTGCGGCGCAGCGCGTTCGGCTGCGAGGCCCTCGTGGAGCGCGCAGCGGGCGAGCGCCTGACGCACGAGCGCGCGAGCATCGAGGACATCATGCTCTATTATATCAAGGGGGACGCGAAATGAAGGCGCTGCTTATAAAGGATTTCCTGAACATCAAGGCGCAGGGGAAGGCAATACTGCTCGTTCTCGCCGTCTGGTTCATAATCAGCGTTGTGAACGGCAGCGGTTCGTTCTTCGCTGCTCTCAGCGTAGTGTACGCCATTCTCCTGCCGCTCACGAGCGTCACAGCCGACGACAAGTGCGGCTTTGAGCGCTACGCCATGACCATGCCGCTCTCGCGCACGGTTATGGCGCTGAGCCAGTACGTCTTTTCGCTGCTCTGTGCGTTCATCATGGCTTTAATAGGCTTTGCGGCCTGCGTTATAATCGACCGCTCGGCGATAAACGAGGCGCTGGCCACCTGCGCGGCATGCTTCTGCGTTGCGGTCGTGCTCGTGAGCCTGCTGCTCCCGCTCGTGTACAAGTACGGGCCGGAGAAGGCGCGGCTCGTCATGATGGCGGTGTTTGTTATCGGCTTCCTCGTCTTCGGCTTCGTTTTGGACAGGTTCAATTTAGAGCTCGACCTGAACACCGCGTTCATCGCCATGCCCATAGCCGCTCTTGTGCTGCTCGCCGCCAGCGCGGCCGTCAGCGTGGGCATATATAAGAAAAAGGAGTTCTGAGCCGCCAGGCAAACAATATGAAAAGTACCTCAACCTGCCCCAAATGCGGCTGCAAACGCATCATCCGGGTACCGGACAACGCGCACCGCTACCTCGCAAACAGCATAAGCATGACCAAGCTGCTCACCGTAGAGCGCGTCCCGGTGACGAGGTATGTCTGCTCCGGCTGCGGCTATGTGGAAAACTATGTGGAATCGCGCGCCGGCCTGTCCCGGCTGGAGGAGTTCTTCGGCAAAGAATAATAAACGCCCCCTTAAACTCAGCGGAACGGCGAGTTAAGGGGGCGTTGCGTATGCACGGCGAAGCACCGTATATGACCGGCGGTGGATTGCGTCCTCACGCTCAGGCGGTGCGGCCCTTTACCAGCTTCCTGACTCCGAAAACGCCAAGAGCAATAACGGCGGCGGCGCCGACAACGGAAATAACCTTCGACATGATAACATTCTCCTCTGTAATTATAATTAGGTTTATTGATTGTCCCCGGTTTCCCGGTACGCCTGCATTATAGGGGAGCAATGTTTCCGTGGTATTAACGGACTTTTAAGGTTTTGTAGATTTATGCGGCCGCGGCTGAAAGTCTACCTCTCGCAGAGCCAGAACGCCGTGCTGTACGGCGCGAGCTCGCTCCCGCCGCCGAAGTCGTGCTCCTCCCCCGTTATCAGGTCCACGGCGCGGCCGCAGCCGGCGTTGAAGTGCGCCGTGTACGGCTGCGAATCCGCGTTGAAGGCGCAGAGCACTCGCTCATCGCCGAGGCGGCGCTGGAAAACATACTGCCTGTTTGTGAGCAGCACTTCGGTGTAGTCGCCGTTTCGCAATGCGGCGCTTGAGTTCCGCGCGCGGGCCATGGCGGCTATCGTGTCCGTCAGGCCGTTCCACTCCGGGCGCTCGATTTCCGGGCGCAGCGCCCGGTCGCCCTCGCGCTTTTCGCCCTTCATGCCCCACTCGCTGCCGTAGTAGACGCAGGGTATGCCCGGCATGGCGAACAGCAGGCCGTACAGCACCGGCAGGTGCTCGGGATTTTTCAGTATGCTCGCCGCGCGCGTCACATCGTGGTTGTCCACGAAGGAAAAGAGGTGCTTGCCCTTATAGAGCGTCCAGTTTTCCGGCCCAAACTGCCGCTTCAGGCTGTGGCCGATCTCGAAGAGGTTCATGTCGTTCAGGCTGGAGTACAGCCCCTTGTAGCACTCGTAATTCGTGCAGCTGTGCAGCATATCGCCGTTTACCCACTGGTTGTAGTCGCCGTGCAGCGTCTCGCCGAGCAGGAAAAACTCCGGCGAGAGCTCCGAGGCGAGCCCACGCAGCCTGCGCAGGAAATCCTTGTCGAGGCAATAGGCCACGTCGAGCCGGAGCCCGTCTATTCCGAATTCCCCGCGCCATTGGCGCACGGCACCGAGTATGTAGTCCACGACCTCCGGGTTACGCAGGTTGAGCTTTACCAGCTCGTAGTGGCCCTCCCAGCCCTCGTACCAGAAGCCGTCGTTATAGCCCGAATTCCCGCCGAAATCTATGTGGAACCAGTCCTTATAGCGGGAGTCCCATTTCCGCTCCCGCACGTCGCGGAAGGCCCAGAAGCCGCGTCCGACGTGGTTGAAAACGCCGTCGAATATAACGCGCAGCCCAGCCTCACGGAACGCGCGGCACACCTCGGCAAGATCCTCGTTCGTCCCGAGGCGGCAGTCCACGCGCAGGTAGTCGCGCGTGTCATATCCGTGCGCGTCGCTCTCGAACACCGGGCCGAGATAGACGCCCTTCGCCCCGAGGCGTGCGATATGCCCCGCCCAGTCCTTCAGCCGGAGTATGCGGTGGGTGGGCGCGCCGTCGTTCTCCGCCGGCGCGCCGCAGAGCCCAAGCGGATATATGTGATAGAACACGCTGTCATAAGCCCACATATTGACCTCCAAAAGACCTCCGCCGCGGCAGAGAATATTGTTTATCAACAATATACCACGAATCTGTCGTATAATCAAGCATCAATCGGCAAACTGCCCGCAGCATTATAGCGTCCTCCTCCGCGGAGGAGGACGCTATAATGCTTTCAAGCGCACCGCGAACCGGCGCAAATCAGGCGGCCAGGGCCTGCCAGGCATAGAGTATTATGCCGTAGATCACGCTCGCCGCCGTGCCGTAGACAATCACGGGGCCCGCTATGCTGAACATCTTTGCCGCGGTGCCGGTGATAAGCCCCTCGTTTTTGAACTCGAGCGCGGGGCTGGCCACAGCGTTCGCAAAGCCGGTTATGGGGACGAGCGAGCCGGCCCCTCCCACCTTGGCGATATTGTCGTACACTCCGAGCCCCGTCAGCAGCGCGCTTAGGAAAATCAGCGACATCGAGCACAGCGTGCCGGCGTCGGTCCTCTCAACGCCGAGATAGGTGTAGAGCTCGATCAAAAGCTGGCCGGCGGTGCATATCGCCCCGCCCACAGCGAAGGCCCTTGCGAGGTCCGGCCCGAGGCGCGAGGGCGGCGACTTTTTCTTTACATATTCGCCGTACTGCTCGTTTGACATCTTCAAAAAAATCAGCTCCCACGCCTATAATGCGCGGGAGCCAAGTCTTTTATGCGCTCTCAGATGTCGATGGTCAGGTTATCTATCCCGTTTGCCTCGAACTCGCTGATATATTCGTCCATCCTGTGCGTAAGCTCCGTCATGTCCTCGGGGTCGGTGTCCTCAAGGTGCATATCGCGCCGGGCAAGCTCCTCGGCCAGGATATCGAAAAACACCGCGTCCTCATAGTCGGCTATGGCCTCGTGTATGCCGCCCTCCTCGTACGCCCTGGACGGGAAGGTGTGCCCATACCAGGTGGTGTAGAGCTCCTTCATCCCGTTTTTGGCGCAGAGCGCGAACATCTTTTCCTGAAGGTCGTCGTAGTCCTCGAACCTGTCGCTCCCACGCGTGGAGTTGAGCACCCAGTTGCCCACATACACCAGATCCAGCAGGCGCCGGAACTCCTTATCGCTGAGTTCAATATTCATCAATTCCAGACCCCCTGTCTGCGAGTGCTTTCATTATAGCAGTATATGCTGAAAAATCCAAGCTGCCAAATGTAAAAGTTTTCCCCCGCCCGTTGCGGGCGGGGGACTTTTGCGGAAAATCAATAATAGCGCTTGTTCTTGTTCTTGCGCGCGGCCTCGGACTTCTTGCGGCGCTTGACGCTGGGGCTCTGATAGTACTCCTTCTTCCTCAGGTCAGCCATGACGCCAGCCTTGGCGCAGCTCCTCTTGAAGCGCTTAAGAGCGTTATCAAGCGATTCGTTCTCCTTGACATAGATCTCCGACATTTTATTCCCTCCCTCCAAAGACGCCTTTGTAGGGGCTAAATTAACCCTTATAAGCGGCGGGGCAAAGTACCGCCTCTATGCATTATAAGTTTTCTTTGGCCCGATGTCAAGTAAAAGTCACTTCGCGGGCTTGACGATAATATTGACAAGTTTATTTTTGACAACAATCGTTTTTACGACCTGCATCCCGTCGGTGAACTTTTTCACCTTGGGATCGGCCATGGCCGTCTCGACCGCCACGGCGTCCTCGCAGTCGGCGGGGACGGTCACGGTGCCCCTGAGCTTGCCGTTGACCTGCACGGCGATCTCCTTTTCGTCGTCGAGGGTCTTGGCAAGGTCGTATTCAGGCCAGGGGGCCGTGGACGCTATGCCCTCAAAGCCCTGTATCTCCCAGAGCTCCTCCACCATGTGCGGCGCGAAGGGGCTGAGCAGCGCGAGCAGGGCCTTTATATCCCCGCGGGAGGGCGCGGACTCATAGAACTTGTTCACCAGCGTCATCATGCAGGCGATGGCCGTGTTGAACTTCATGCTCTCGATATCCTCGCCGACCTTCTTTATCGTGCGGTGGATCTCCTTCTCGTTTGCGGCGGAATAGCTCTCGTCGCCGTCGATGCGGTTTTCGGCCAGCGCCCACACGCGGTCGAGGAAGCGCTTGCAGCCCTTGACGGCGCTCGGGTTCCAGGGCGCGGCCTTTTCAAAGTCGCCGAGGAACATGATATAGAGCCTGAGCGTGTCCGCGCCGAACTCCTTCACGACGCTGTCCGGGTTCACAACGTTGCCAAGGCTCTTGCTCATCTTCACGATGGGGTGGTCGGCCATCTCGCCGTACTTGTGGACGAGGTATTCGCGCACGGCCTTCTCGCTGCCGTATTCGGCGAGCAGCTTTTCGCGCTCCTCGTCGGGGAGGTTCGCATAGTTGTGCGGGTTCAGGCCGAGTATCATGCCGTGGCTCGTGCGCTTGGCGTATGGCTCCTTGGTCGGCACGACGCCGATGTCATAGAGGAACTTGTGCCAGAAGCGGGAGTAGAGCAGGTGCAGCGTGGTGTGCTCCATGCCGCCGTTGTACCAGTCGACGGGCGACCAGTAGTCGAGCGCCTCCTTGCCGGCGAAGGCCTCGCCGTTGTCCGGGTCGATATAGCGCAGGAAGTACCAGCAGGAGCCCGCCCACTGCGGCATGGTGTCGGTCTCGCGCTTGGCGGGCCCGCCGCACTTCGGACAGGTGGTGTTGACCCAGTCGGTCATCTTGGACAGCGGGCTCTCGCCGTTGTCGGTGGGCTCATAGCTGTCCACATCCGGCAGCAGGAGCGGCAGCTCGCTCTCGTCTATCGGCTGCCAGCCGCACTTCTCACAGTAGACCAGGGGGATCGGCTCGCCCCAGTAGCGCTGGCGGGAGAAAACCCAATCGCGCAGCTTGTAGTTCACCTGGCTGTGGCCGAGGCCCTTGTCCTCCAGCCACTTTATCATGGTGGGGATGGCGTCCTTGACGCTCATGCCGTCCAGGAAGCCGGAATTCACCATTATCGCGCTGTCGTCCTTGGCTATAAACGCCTCTTTTTCAACGTCGCCGCCCTTGACGACCTCGATTATCGGCAGGTTGAACTCCTTTGCGAACTCCCAGTCGCGCTGGTCGTGGCCGGGGACGGCCATGATCGCGCCGGTGCCGTAGCTCGCGAGGACGTAGTCGGAGATGAATATGGGTATCTCCGTCCCTGTGACGGGGTTGACGGCGTCCACGCCGTCGAGCGCGACGCCGGTCTTGTCCTTGTTGAGCTCGGTGCGCTCCATGTCGGACTTGGCGGCGGCCGCGGCCTGATAGGCCGTCACGGCGTCAGCGTTCTTTATTGCGCCGCTGTCCAGCCACTGCCTGACCAGGGCGTGCTCCGGCGAAAGGACCATGTAGGTGGCGCCGAAGAGCGTGTCCGGCCGGGTGGTATAGACCTCGATATCGTCGCCGGTGGTGGCCTTGAAAACCACCTGCGCGCCGGTGGAGCGGCCGATCCAGTTGCGCTGCTGTATTTTAACGCGCTCGATGTAGTCCACATCGTCAAGGTCGTCGATAAGCCGCTGGGCGTAAGCCGTTATGCGGAGCATCCACTGGCTCTTCTCCTTGCGGATGACGGGCGAGCCGCAGCGCTCGCAGACGCCCTCGACGACCTCCTCGTTGGCGAGGACGCACTTGCAGGAAGTGCACCAGTTGACCGGCATGCTGGCCTTATACGCCAGGCCGTGCTTGTACATCTGCAGGAAAATCCACTGGGTCCATTTGTAATACTTCGGGTCGGTCGTGTCCACCATGCGGTCCCAGTCGAAGCTGTACCCCAGCATCTGGAGCTGCTTCGAGAAGCGCTCTATGTTGCGCTTTGTCACGTCCCGCGGGTGCATGTGGTTCTTTATCGCGTAGTTCTCCGTCGGCAGGCCGAAGGCGTCGAAGCCTATCGGGAAGAGGACGTTTTCGCCCTGCATCCTGCGCTTGCGCGCGACTATGTCCATAGCCGTGTACGGCCTCGGGTGGCCGACGTGCAGCCCGTCGCCGGAGGGATAGGGGAACTCGATAAGGGGATAAAATTTCTTCCTTGTCTTGTCTCCCGTAACGGCGGCGAAGGTCTTGTGCTCCATCCAGTAGTTCTGCCACTTCTTCTCTATGCGCGAAAACTCATAAGCCATTATTCTCAACCTCTCTAAAAAATCTGCTTTCCGACTGCCCCTTTGACCCGAGCGGACTCAGGCCGTAGGGCCCGGAAGGGATGAGAGGTCCACCTCCCCGGCGTCGCCCCAGAGGTGTTCGAGGTTATAGAATTCGCGCGCGTCCTTCTGGAACACGTGCACTATCACGCTGCCGAAGTCGAGCAGTATCCAGTCCCCGCCGCGGTAGCCCTCGCGCCTCAGCGGAGGCTCCCCGAGGTCGGAGAGGGCCTTGTCGCATTCGTCGGTCAGGGTTTTGACGTGCGTTGAGCTCGTGGCCGTGCATATGACGAAATAATCCGCGAGTATGGTCCGCTCAGTTGTGTGCAGGACCTTGATATCCTTCGCCATCTTGGCGTCCAGCGCGCGGACGGCGGCGGCAGCTATCTCGAGCGGTGTCAGCATCTGTATCTCCCTTTCCATCAATCGATCAATAGTAATAGCCGTAGAAATGCGTCTCCCCGCCGGCCACATAGCCCTGCGTGGTGTCGAAGGTGGCGCCGTTGTCGAAGGTGGCTATCATGTCCACGTTCTCGCGGGTGATCTCCACCGTGAACGGGTTGAAGTACTCGTTCACCATCTCCAGCCACTCGTCGATGTACGGTATGACGTAGCTCTCGCCATAGACGGTGCCGTCCGACTTGCCGGGCAGTGTCATGAAGCTTATGTCGTCGGAGGACAGCTTGAGGAACTCTGCCGCGAAATAGGCGATATTCCCAAGGCTGAGGTTGGTGTCCACGCTGCTCATCACGATGTCATATATCTTCGGCAGGTTTGTGATATTGCCGAGATTGAGCGTCTGCGAGGCGAGCGCCATTAGGAGCTGCTGCTGGAACTCGATGCGCTCGATGTCTCCCCTCGCGTATGTCTGCGAGCCGTCGTTGGACATACGGAAGCGCATGGCGTTGACGAAATTCTCCCCGTCCAGGAGCTGGTAGCCGGCCTTGATGTGTATGCTCACCGGGGGGTTCTGGTCCGGGGCGTCCCAGTCCATGTCGAACGGGATGTCAAAGTACACGCCGCCCAGCGCATCGACTATCTCCTCCACGACCTGTATCTCGACTATCGCGTAGCAGTCCACGGGATAGCCGACAAGGTCCTCCACGGTGGCGAGCAGGGCGGAAATGCCGTCGCCGCCGTTGTTTATGCTCGAGGGATAGGGCTGGTTCATCTTCTTGTGGATATTGTCGATGTTCACCAGCGTGTCACGCGGGATATTGACGAGGTTGAGCTTGCCGGCCGCTATGTCGAACATGCCTATTATATTCGTGTCCGTGTGCAGGCCCTCGCGGTCCAGGCCGCTTATGACGAAGGTATACACGTTGTCGCGCCGGTTTTCAGCGTCTATTACGGTCGGCTCCACCTCTTCCACGCCGTTGTCCGTGGGGGCCGCGCTCTCCGTAACGTCGTCAGTGCCTGGGGTGGCTATGTCCGGCGGCCTCATCCATGACCTTATGCCCGCGTATGCGCCGATGGCTATGACGGCTATCACGGCCAGGGTGATTGCAAGGCGCTTCACCCACCTGCGGGAGGACTTGCGCTCCTCGCGGGAGACGTATTCGTCCGAAGAAAAGCGCTGCCGCGGCTCCGCGCCGTAATTCGTGTCCTGCGCGCTGCTGTAGCCGGAGCTGCTCTCCACGCGGCGGGCCTGGCGCTCCCTGCGCTCCGCCCTCTCGCGCCGCTCCTCCTCGTAATAGTCGAGGTCCGGGCTCGCGGAGCGCTCCACCTCCCGCTCCGGCTGCCTCGAGTTCTGATTATCATACCTGTGCGTATTGCCGGCCGAGTGCCGGCCCTTCTTGCCGCTTCCGCCAAAGAGTTGCATTATCGCGTTTCGTCCTTTCTGAAAAAGAGAAGTGCGTTTACCGACGCCGGGTGCGGCTCCGTGCCCTTTTCTCTCAGCTCCTCAAGGCTCATTTCCAGCCCGAGGGCCATTGCGGCGTCGAGATCCCTATATGCCAGTTCCCGCAGGGCGTCCACCCCGGGGAAATCGCGCGTTGGTTCAATGTAATCCGCCATATAGATTATCTTCTCAAGCAGTGACATGCCCGGCTTTGCCGTTGTGTGCCAGCGGATGGCGGAACAGACGCGGTCGTCCACCCCGAACAGATCCCTCGCCACGGCCGCGCCGGTTATGGCGTGCGTCAGCTTGAGGTTCGTGCGCTCAAATTTGTCGAATACTATACCATATTTTTCGGCCAATAGCAACTGTTCCGGCATACTGAGCTTCTTTGTAATGTCGTGCAATATGCCGGCCTCCGCGGCCTCGTCCTGCTCCTCGCCCCAGCGCGCGGCGAGCTTTACGGCCTCCTGCTCGCAGCCGAGGACGTGAGGCACCCGCGAGCTCTTCAGCCAGGGCCTCACCTGCTCGCGCAGCCAGCTCAGCGAGGGCTTCGAGCCGTAGTCGCGGCGGCGTATTATGCGCGCGTAGACATCCGGGTCCAGGATGTCCTCCCCGCGGCGCTGCTTCAACAGGCCGCGCAGCTCCGAACTCGACATTGGCATCGGCGCGGCGTCAAGTATGGCTATTTCCGCCCCATACTTCTGCCCGAGCCGCGCGGCACAGCTCCTGAGCTCCTCTGTTCCGCCGTCCTCGCGGGGCATCACGGCCAGGCGGCAGCTTTTCAGCAAAAAAGCCGCCTCGTGCCAGAGCTCAAAGCTCAGCAGCATGTCCGCGCCCATGACGAGGACTATCTCCGCGCCCGGATACATGCCCATCAGCTCGCGCACCGTGTCGGACGTATAGCTCGCCCCTCCGCGCTTCAGCTCGAGGTCTGATACCTCGGCCCACTCGCACGCTCGGAAGGCGATGCGCGTGAGTTCAAGCCGCTCCGCGGCGTCCGGGCTGCCGGAGGCCATGGCCTTGTGCGGGGGCTCCGCCGCCGGCATGACTATGAAGTGCTCCGGCCGCAGGGCGTCATAGGCCGTTTTCGCCGCTCGGACATGCGCGGGGTGGGGCGGGTTGAAGCTCCCGCCGTAGAGGGCAATGGTCATTTCTTCTTCGCCGCCTTCGGGAGCTCGATTTTCGGGTTGGTCTCGTTGCGCTTATAGAGCACGAATTTGCTCCCGATGACCTGCACCTGCTCCGCCCGGCAGCGCGCCGCGAGCGTGTCACAGGCCTCGCGCGCGGTGAGCATGGAGTTTTCGAGCACGCGGCATTTCACCAGTTCCCTGGCCTTCAGCGCGTCCGAGAGCGCGGCGGCGGTGTTTTCGGTGATGCCGTCCTTCCCTATCTGCAGGATCGTGTCCTCCCTGGCAGCGAGGCCGCGGAGATATGCCCTTTGCTTACTTGTCAGCATTGCAGTACTCCTTCAGTATCCGTGCGAACTCGCGCAGCGCGCGTCCGCGGTGGGAAATAAGATTTTTCTCCTCGTGGCTCATCTCGCCCATGGTGCGGCTCCCGCCCTCCGGGATGAACATCGCGTCGTATCCGAAGCCGTTCTCCCCGGCCATATATGTGGCGATGGAGCCCTCGCAGGTGCCCCGCGCGTTCAGCACGTCCCCGTTCGGGAATACGCAGCATATGGCTGAGACGAAGCGCGCGGTGCGATGTTCCTCTCCTTCGAGGTTTTTCATCAGAAAAAGCCGGCGGTCGAGGTCCGAATCGTCGTGGTTCCCCGTGTACCTTGCGCTGTGGACGCCCGGTGCGCCGCCCAGCGCGTCCACCTCGAGGCCGGAGTCGTCGCTCACGGCGGGCAGCCCGGTGGCCTTCATCGCGGCCTCCGCCTTCAGGAAGGCGTTCTCCTCGAACGTCTCCCCCGTCTCGTCCACCTCGAAGTTGCAGCCCGCCTCGCTCTGCGGGATGACTTCGATCCCGGTTCCGGCAAGGATTTCACGGAACTCGAGCAGCTTGTTTTTATTATTGGATGCAAGTATCAGCTTCATGACAGCAGCGCCTCCGCAAAGGATTCCGGCTCAAAGGGCATAAGGTCGTCCACGCCCTCGCCGACCCCGACGAATTTCACCGGCAGGCCCATCTCCTCCGCGATCGCGAAGACTATGCCGCCCTTGGCCGTGCCGTCCAGCTTGGTGAGCACGATGCCGGTTATGTCGGCGGATTCGGAGAACTGCTTCGCCTGTATCAGGCCGTTCTGGCCGGTCGTGGCGTCCACGACCATAAGCGTTTCGACGTCCGCGTCCGGCAGTTCCCGGGAAATGATGCGGCGCATCTTGGCCAGCTCGTTCATCAGGTTGGACTTGTTGTGCAGCCGGCCCGCCGTGTCGATTATGAGTATATCCGTCCCGCGGGCCTTGGCGGCGGCTATGCCGTCGAACACCACGGAGGCGGGGTCCGAGCCCTCGCCGTGCTTGACTATGCCGCAGCCCGCGCGCTCGGCCCACACCGTGAGCTGCTCCGCGGCGGCGGCGCGGAAGGTGTCCGCCGCGGCGAGCAGGACGTTTTTGCCCTCAGAGGTGTATTTTGCCGCGAGCTTGCCGATGGTCGTCGTCTTTCCGACGCCGTTCACGCCCACCATGAGGATGACGGAGGGCCGGGTGTCGAGCTTCAGCTCAAAGCTGCCGACCTTCAGCGCGTCCGCGAGTATCTCAACGAGCGCGGCGCGCACCTCGTCCTGTCCGCGGAGGGACTCATCGCGCACCTTTTCGCGCAGCCGCTCCACGGCCTTCGCCGCCGTGGCCGCCCCGGCGTCCGCCAGGATCAGCGACTCCTCCAGCTCGTCGTAGAACTCCTCGTTCTCGCCCGTGAACTCGGCGAAGAGCCCGCCCATCTGGCGGCGCGTCTTCTCCAGGCCCTTCTTTATCTTATCGAAAAAACCCATTTAAGCCTCCAACCCTTCTATCTGTCTTCCAGCCTCCTCAAGGTCCAGCTCTATGACCTTTGAGACGCCTTTTTCCTGCATTGTAACGCCGTAGAGCTCGTCGGCCTCCTCCATCGTGCCGCGGCGGTGCGTTATTACTATGAACTGCGTCCGGCCCGAGATGCGGCGCATGTGCGCCGCAAAGCGGTTCACGTTCGCCTCGTCAAGCGCGGCCTCTATCTCGTCCATGACGCAGAACGGCGTCGGCCGGACCTTGATTATCGCAAAGTACAGGGCTATCGCCACGAAGGCCATTTCTCCGCCGGAGAGCAGCGTCAGCGTTGTGAGCGCCTTGCCGGGAGGCTGTACCTTGATATCTATGTCGCAGGAGAGTACGTCGCCCTCCCCTTCAAGGACGAGCTCCGCCGTGCCGCCGCCGAAGAGTTCCGTGAAGGTCTGGCCGAAGCTCTCGTTTATCGCCGCGAACTCGCGCGTGAATATCGCCTTCATCTGGCCCGTCACATCGGAGATTATACCCAAAAGTTCGCCCTTTGCACTCTCGACGTCGTCGCGCTGCGAAGCGAGGAATTCGTATCGCTCGCTGACGCGCGCGTACTCGTCTATCGCGCCGAGGTTCGGCGTGCCGAGGGCTCCCATCGCCTTGCGCAGCTCCGCGATCTGCCGGTTGGCCTTCGCCTGGTTCTCCACCGGCCGGCGTACGGCCTCCGCTGCGCTGTGGCTCAGGCCGTAGCCGTCCCACAGCTTGTCGACGAGCTGCTTTTCCTCCATCTCCGCGGAGAGCTTCTTCTGCTCCAGCCTTGCCGCGGCGCGCTCGGCGTCGAGCATGGCGTTGTTTTTCTCCTGCACGGCCCTGTCCGTCCTGGTGCGCTCGCCCTCGACCTCCAGCCGCTTGTCTACCGCCGCTGAGATTTCGGCCTTTATCTTGTCGATGCGCTCCCTCACGGCGGCCATGCTCTGCTCGCGCGCCGAGAGTTCGCGCGCGTAGCTCTCGCGGCCGGATTCTATGTCCGCAAGCGCCTTCTCGCGCGTCTCCCTGTCGCCGGAGAGGCTTTGCCGGAGGAGCTCTAACTGCTCCGCCGCGGACAGCGTCGCCCTCCGCTCGGCGCTTAGGGAGGTCTGTTCGTTTTTCAGCTCCTGCAATTCGCCGGAGGCCACGTCCAGCTCATATCTGGCCGAGGCGAGCGAGCGCTTGAGCTCCTCAACCCTCGCCGAGAGGGCGTCCCTCTCCCGCGCGAGGTCGCCGCGCTGCGCCTGCAGCCTCTCCAGCTCGCTGCGCCGGGAGAGGATGCCCGCCTTTTTCGACGAGCTGCCGCCGGTCATCGAGCCGCCCGAGTGTATGAGCTGTCCGTCTAACGTGACGATCCTCGCCCTGCCGCGGGAGCGGCGGGAAATCGCTATCGCCTCCGTGAGCGTATCCGCCACGAGCGTCCGCCCGAGCAGGTTCTCGACTATGTTCCTGTAGCGCGCGTCGTAGCTCACAAGGTCCGCCGCGAGGCCGAAACACCCCTCGTCCTCGCCGGGTATATCCTCAATCCGCCCGCCGCGTATAACGTCGAGCGGCAGGAAGGTGGCGCGCCCGGCGTCGCGGCGCTTAAGGAGCTCAATCGCCCGCTTCGCGTCGTCCTGCGTGTCCACCACTATATTCTGTATCGCCGCGCCGAGGGCCGTCTCGATCGCGAGAGCAAACCGCCCCTCAGTGCGCACAAGGTCGGCCACCGCGCCGTGCACCCCGTGCAGCGCGCCGTGGCGGGACTCCCTTATTACAACGCGGACGGCGTTCCCGAAGCCCTCATACTCCTTCTCCATGTCCATGAGCATGGAGATGCGTGAGTCCGTACTGCGCAGCTCGACGATCTGCCTTGTCAGAGCGTCGTTCGCCTCGCCGCTCTCGCGCTCGCGGTTTTCTATGCGCATCCGGTGCCCGTCGATGACGTTCCGGGCGGAGGCCGCGCTCTCCTCGATTTCGGCCAGGCGCGCGTCGATCTCGCCCACGCGAAAGCGCTTTTCCTCCACCTGTCCGGCGAGCGCCGCGGCCCTTTCAGCCTGCTCGCTCATCTCCCCGGCCATGCGCTCCGCGCTCTGCCGGCTGTTTTCTATGTTCGTGCGCAGCACGGCCGCCTCGGCCTCGAGCCGCGAGAGCTCGGCCTCCGCCTCGGAAAGGCGCTTGCGCCCAGCCTCGGCCTCGAGATCCTGCGCCCGCATACGCTCGCTCAGGCTCTCGCTGCGCCCGTAAAGCGCCTCGATCTCCCGCTTCGCGGCCGCCACCGCGTCCTTCGCCGCGGCGCAGTCCGTCTCGAGCGTGTCCGACTGCTCGCGCAGCCTGTCCAGCGTGTCCATCCACAGGCTGACCTCCGCCACGCGCAGGTCGTCGCGGAGGGCGAGGTACTTCTTCGACGTCTCCGCCTGCTCCTTCAGCGGGGCCACCTGGAGCTCGATTTCGCCGATCTTGTCGTTTATCCTGAGCAGGTTTTCCTCCGTGCGCGCCAGGCGGCGCTCGGCCTCCTCCTTGCGGTAGCGGAAGCGGGAAATGCCCGCCGCCTCCTCAAGCACCTCGCGCCGCTCGGCGCTTTTGCCGCTGATTATCTCGGAGATGCGCCCCTGGCCGATGATCGAGTATCCGTCCCGGCCGAGCCCGGTGTCCATCAGCAGCTCGTTCACGTCGCGGAGCCGGACCTGCTCGCGGTTGATGTAATACTCGCTCTCGCCGCTGCGGTAGTACCGGCGCGTGATCGTGACCTCTTCTGCGTCGTTGTCGAGTATGCCCGCGGAGTTGTCTATTACGAGCGAAACCTGCGCGAAGCCCATCGCCGGGCGTTTGGCCGTCCCGCCGAAGATGACGTCCTGCATCTTGCCGCCGCGGAGCGTCTTTGAGCTCTGCTCGCCCATGACCCAGAGTATGGCGTCGGAAATATTCGATTTGCCCGAGCCGTTCGGCCCCACTATGGCGGTGATATCCCGCTCAAAAGTGAGGCGCGTTTTCTCGGGGAAGGACTTGAAGCCCTGGATCTCGAGCGCTTTCAGATACGTAGGTATCCCTCTTTCTCAATGCGTCTTCAACATGGGCCGCCGCCCGGCAGCCCCGCGCCGCAGCATGGCTTTCCGCGCCGCAAGGCCGGAAATCCAGATATGGCGAATTATTTTACCATATAAGGCCGCGTTTTTCAAGGTTCAAACGGCAATACCGGGGGCTATATATTTTGCAGGCGTACCTGCCGCCGCGGTCATGTTTCCGGGCTGGCTGAGCCGCAGGATCGGACTCTCCCGCGCTCTCACGGCATCATTTTTGCGGGCGCAAAACAGACGAGAGCAAAAATCATTTAATAGCGTTGAAAAAATGTTGAATTTTCGACCGGACTGTTGTAGTACAGGGTCGATTATTATATAAAAACAATTCCCTCTCTCCAATCCCGGCCTGCCGGCCGATGCTTTATATCTTTCCGGCGCTCAAATGAAAGTTTGAGCGCCACCATTGCGTTTTTCGGAGGTATTTATATGAAACTGGTCAAAACCGAGGATGCGGTAGGGATGACTCTCTGCCACGATATCACGCAGATCATCAGGGGCGTCACCAAGGACGTGGTCTTCCGCAAGGGGCACATCATCCAGCCCGAGGACATCCCGGTGCTGCTCAGCGTAGGCAAGGACAACATATACGTCTGGGAGAACGACGGCAGCCCGTACCACGAGGACGAGGCCGCGGAAATCCTGCGCGACATGTGCATGAACGACGGCATGAGCGCCTCGAAGCCCAAGAAAGGCAAAATAGAGATTTCCGCCGCGCGCGGCGGGCTGTTCCTCGTCGACCGCGAGCGGCTCCGGGCCGTGAATTCCTTCGGCCGCATGATGATGGCCACCCGCCCCGGCGGTGTCGCCGTAAAGGCCGGGGACAAGCTCTGCGGCACTCGCATCATCCCCCTCGTGATAGAGAAGGACTACATGGCCAAGGCGAAAGTCGTCGCGGGCGACGCGCCGCTCCTGCGCCTTGCGGAGATCAAGCCGAAGCGCTACGGCGTCGTCACCACCGGCAACGAGGTCTATCACGGCCGTATCGAGGACACGTTCACGCCGGTCATCGTAGAGAAGATGGCCGAATTCGGCTGCACGATGGCCGCGCACGAGGTTTCCGACGACAACCACGAGAGGATCACCGGCATCATAAACAACATGCTCGCCTCCGGCGTAGACATGGTGCTGTGCACCGGCGGCATGAGCGTCGACCCCGACGACCGGACGCCGCTCGCCA
>LBJMR02800__coassemble_671_pt1 | contig 20121 bp, 14 predicted proteins | sample LBJMR02800__metabat2_low_PE_004 | metagenome-assembled genome bin LBJMR02800
ACGGTCGAGAAATTCCCCGTCGGCGTACTCGCCGCCAATGCTGCACCCGGGACCATTGCGGCTATCAGGCAGAGCGCCAGCGCCGCGGCCAGGAGCTTTTTAATCCTCGATTTCATTTCCTACCTCCTATTGTTTCCATTGGTATTCATAGTATGTAACAACCGGGTATTATGTAAAGGTCATGATACCATAAACCCATCCGTTATGCAAGGCGTAATACGCAAATTTCTGTTTTTTCCCTCGGCTTCCTCCATATTAACAAATAATTTACTGTTACTTTCACGCGCACTGTGCTAAAATGGCGCTTATGAAACTGCTTAAACATAAAACTGAACCGGAAATCCCCTACCGCCGGGAGGTGGCGGTTTTCGAGGCGCGGCCCGGAGAGGGCCTGAGCACGGCGCAGGCGAAGGAGCGCATGGACGCCGGCTGGGGCAACGCGCCCATCGAGCCGCCCGGCAAAACCGTCGGCGAGATAATCCGCTCGAACATCTTCACCTATTTCAACATGCTCTTTTTCCTGCTCGCCGCCTGCGTCATAGCCGTCGGCGCGGTGAAGGAGATCATGTTCCTCGGCGTTGTCATCGCGAACATAGCCATCGGCATCGTGCAGGAGCTGCGCAGCAAAAAAACGCTCGACAAGCTCACCCTCCTCACCGCGCCGAAGGGCACCGTGGTGCGCGACGGCCGCGAGCGGCAGATACCCACGGCCGAGATGGTGCGCGACGACGTGGTTGTTTTCTCCGCCGGGAGCCAGATTTTCGCGGACGCCGTGGTGATAGACGGCGAGTGCGCCGCGAACGAGGCTCTCATCACCGGCGAGGCGGACGAAATAAAGAAAATCCCGGGCTCCGAGCTGCTCAGCGGCAGCTTCATAGTCTCCGGTGAGTGCCGCGCGCGGCTCACGCACGTCGGTGCGGACAGCTACGCCAACCGCCTGACGCTCGAGGCCAAGGCCGCCCGTCCCCCGCAGCAGAGCGAGATGATGCGCTCGCTCACCCGGCTCGTGCAGATAATCGGAATTGCGGTAATCCCCCTCGGCATCCTCATGGCGGTGAAGGAGATCGCCTGGCTCGGCCGCAGCGTGCAGGACGGCGTTGTGGCCACCGTCGCCTCCCTGATAGGCATGATACCGGAGGGGCTCTATCTGCTGACAAGCATGGCCCTCGCCGCTGGCGTCGTCCGCCTGGCGCAGAAAAAAACTCTCGTGCACGACATGGGCTGCATCGAGACCCTCGCGCGCGTGGACGTGCTCTGCGTGGACAAGACCGGCACGGTTACGGAAAACAAGATGACCGTCGAGGACGTGGCGCTCCTCTGCCCGGACCGGTTTGTTGAGGACGACATAAGGCTCATAATGTCCGACTACGTGGCCGCGATGAGCGCGGACAACGACACCATGGCCGCCCTGCGCCGCTACTTCACCGGCGAGGTGAAGCAGAAGGCGGAAAAGGCCCTGCCCTTCTCCAGCGCGAGGAAATACGGCGGCGTCAGCTTCCACGAGGACGAGACCTATCTCCTCGGAGCTCCGGACATCCTCCTCGGTCGGGACATCGTGAAGTACCAGCAGCAGATCGACAGCTACAGCGCCAAGGGCTGCCGCGTGCTCCTGCTCGCGCTCTACGACGGCTCGCTCGACGACGAAAAGCCCTCAACCGACCTGATAATGCCGCTTGCTCTCATCCTCCTTTCAAACAAAATAAGGGAAGAGGCGCCGGATACGTTCAAATACTTCGCCGGGCAGGGCGTGGCTATCAAGGTCATCTCCGGCGACAACGCCATGGCCGTTTCCGAGGTTGCGAAGCGCGCGGGCATCTCCGGCGCGGAAAAATACGTCGACGCGCGAACTCTCCAGAGCGATGAGGATATCTCCGCGGCCGTCGAGGAGTACACCGTGTTCGGCCGCGTCACGCCGGACCAGAAGCGCCGGTTCGTCCGCGCGCTGAAAGCGCGGGGGCACACGGTGGCCATGACGGGCGACGGCGTGAACGACGTGCTCGCGCTCAAGGAGGCGGACTGCTCCATCGCCATGGCCTCCGGCAGCGACGCGGCGAGCCAGGTCTCGCACATCGTGCTGCTCGACTCGAATTTCGCCTCGATGCCCAGCGTTGTGGCCGAGGGCAGGCGCGTCATAAACAACATCGAGCGCTCCGCAACGCTGTTCCTCGTGAAGAACATCTTCTCCTTCGCGCTCGCCCTGATCACGCTGTTCTTCTCCCTGCCATATCCGGTAACGAGCTCGCAGATGAGCCTTATCTCCGCCCTCACCATCGGCATGCCGGGCTTTGTGCTCGCCATGGAGCCCAACACGACGCGGATAAAGGGCCGCTTCCTGCCCAACGTGCTCTACCGTGCCCTGCCGGGCGGGCTGACGGACCTGTTCCTCATCGTGGGCGTCATCCTGTTCTGCCTCGTGTTCGAGATATCCGAGAGCATGATGGGCACGATCTGCACCATCATCCTCGGCATCGTGGGCCTGCTGGTAGTACACCGCACCTGCCGCCCGTACAACCTGCTGCGCCGCGCTCTTATGGTGTTCCTCGCGGCGGGCTTCGCCTTCTGCGTGGTGTTTTTGAAGGACCTCTTCACCCTCTCCGAGATAGACCTCGCCGGCGGGCTGATACTCGGCGTGTTCGCCCTGCTGGCCTGGCCGGCGCTGAAGGCCGTCTCCATGGCCGAGGGCAAGGTGCGCGACACCTTTATTTCCGCCAGGACGCGCGGCCGCCACGCCGCGGAGAAGGCCCGGCGGAAATTCAGACCCAATCGGGGAGAATGACGTCCTCCCGGGCGACTTTGTTCCAGTCAAAGTGCTCAACCAGCTCCCGCGGCCGGACGCTCTCCGGCCGGTCGATGAGCCCGCAGAGATACGCCAGCACCCCGGTCAGCTTCTCCGGCGTGTAGCGCTCGCGCAGCGGCTCCATGTTCAGATCGCCCTCGCGCTTGGACAGCTTCCGGCCCGAGGGCGAGACTATAAGCGGCGCGTGGCAGTATTCCGGCGCCGTGCCGCCGAGGGTCTCTATCAGCCACTTCTGCCGCGGCGCGGAGGGCAGCAGGTCCCTCGCGCGCACAACGCGCGTCACGCCCATTGCGGCGTCGTCCACAGAGACGGCAAGCTGATAGGCGAACACCCCGTCCGAGCGGCGGACGATGAAGTCCCCGCCCTCGCGCGCCGGGTTTTCGACGTATGTGCCGTAGTGCCCGTCCTCAACGGTGACGGTCTCGTCAGGCGCAATCACTTTATATGCCGCGCGGCGCCCGCGCCTCTCGAGCGCGGCGATCTCCGCGCCGGACAGCGTGCGGCAGCGGCAGGAGCCGGGGTTTTCCTCCCCCGGATGCGGGGCCGAGGCCGCGAGCCGCTCTGCCCTCGAGCACCAGCAGCGGTAGAGCAGCCCCTTTTCCCCCAGCCGCCCGAAGGCCTCCTCGTATTCCCGCGTCCGCCGGCCCTGGCGGCAGTCCGGCTCCATCGGCCAGCCGAGGTCCCAGTCGAGGCCCAGCCAGCGCAGGTCCTCCGCCATAAGCCTGGCGGAATCCTCGTAGGAGCGCTCCGGGTCGAGGTCCTCGAGCCGGAAGAGCATCTCCCCTCCGAGCGAGCGCACGTCCAGCCAGGCGAGTAGCGACGAGAGCATGTTCCCAATGTGCAGCCTGCCGCTCGGGCTGGGCGCAAACCGGCCTCGGACAGACATTTTAATCCCCCTTTAATTGATGTGGAGTAGACTTTTCTGTATCATAACATAATCGCAGCGGAAAGGAAATGTTTCATGCCCAAAAACACCAAACAGCAGTTCGCCGACGCGCTGAGCGCCCTGCTCGAGCGGAAGTCGCTGGACCGCATAACAGTGTCGGACATAACAGACGAGTGCGGGCTCAACCGGCAGACCTTCTATTACCACTTTCACGACATCTACGAGCTCATCGAGTGGCAGATTGACTGCCGGACGGCGGAGATTTCGGCGACCGACAACTGGGTCGAGTCCTGGGACGAGATGCTCGACAGCATATTCGTCGGAATGCTCGAAAACCGCCGGCTCGTCAAGCATCTCTACCACTCCCGCGGCTGGCACCATATCGTGGACTACCTTTACCGGCGCCTCAGCCCCCTGCTCAACCAGCGTGCGCATTATGTAGCGCAGCGCGACCACATGGAAGTTGATGACGGCGACATAAAATTTGTCGTCCAGATACACCAGATAGCGGCTTACGGCATACTCGACGCCTGGATAGACTCCGGGATGCCCGGCAGCCATCCCAAGGACCTCGACAGGTTCCGCAGGCTCATGCGCGGCAGCCTTGAGCAGGCCCTTTCCAACTTTGACAGGCGCCGGGACGAAAAAACAGACATTTCGAGCTGAATAGTCCATTGCATACGGCCGCCCGCCGTGCTATAATACCCGCTGTTTATAACTTTTTGGGAGGAATCCGCCTTGCGGAGGCTCGCGCAAACCATCGCCGGTTTCATACGCACGCACAAGTACTGCCTGCTCGTGCTCTATTTCCCGGTCTACATCATCGCTTTCTTCATAATCGAGGCCAACACGCCCACAAGCGGCTACTGGGTAACCGACCTGCCCATTGACAATTACATACCCTTTGTGCCGCAGTTCGCCCTTTTTTACGTCCTGTGGTACCCGCTCTTCGCCATAGTGGGCATCCCCACCATGATAAAGGACGGCCCCGCCTTCAAGCGCTGGATGTATTACAACATGGCCGTGCTCTCCGCCACGCTGGTGCTCGACGTGCTCATCCCCAACGGGCAGCACCTGCGCCCCGAGGGTGTGGAGGTCACCGACCTCTGGACCTGGATCCTCTCCGTCATCTGGGCGGCGGACACGCCGACGAACGTCTTCCCGAGCATGCACGTGCTCGGCTGCGTGGGCGACATCCTCTGCTGCTTCGACAGCAAAATATTCCGCCCCTGGCACCGCGCTGTGATAACGATACTCTGCGTGCTCTGCATGGCCTCCACCGTGCTCGTGAAGCAGCACGCCTTTATCGACACCGTCGGCGCGCTGATATTCATCGTCCCGGCCTTCCTGCTCTTCTATTCAGGGCGCTTCCTGAGCCGCCGCGGCAGGGCGCGGCTGGCGGAATAAAAGCCGGAAACAGGCAAACGGTCCCGCGTCCCGGACGCGGGGCCGTTTTTGATTTTTCAGGTTGAAACATTCGCCCGCGTGGGGTATAATGAAATGATTAAACCAGCAATCGGAGTTTTTTATGAGAGACAGCATTTTCGTCAAGGGCGCAAGGGAAAACAACCTCAAGAACATAGACATAGAGATACCGCGCGACAAGCTTGTGGTGTTCACCGGTCTCTCCGGCAGCGGCAAGAGCTCGCTCGCGTTCGACACGATATACGCCGAGGGCCAGCGCCGCTATGTGGAGAGCCTCTCCAGCTACGCAAGGATGTTCCTCGGGCAGATGGACAAGCCCGACGTTGATTATATCGAGGGCCTCTCCCCCGCCATATCCATAGACCAGAAGACCACGAGCCGCAATCCACGCTCCACCGTCGGCACGGTGACGGAGATATACGACTACCTGCGCCTCCTCTGGGCCAGGGCCGGCGTCCCCCACTGCCCCAAGTGCGGCAGGGAGATACGCCAGCAGACGATAGACCAGATAGTCGACCAGGTGCTCTCCTACCCGGAGGGCACGCGCATACAGGTCCTCGCACCCGTTGTGCGCTCGCGCAAGGGCGAGCATGTAAAGGTTTTCGAGGACGCGCGCAGGGCCGGCTATGTCCGCGTTAGGGCGGACGGGGCGGTCTACGACCTCTCCGAGGATATAAAGCTCGACAAGAACAAAAAGCACAACATTGAAATCGTCGTCGACCGGCTTGTCGTCCGGCCGGACAGCGCGCGCCGCCTTACCGACAGCGCGGAGACCGCGGCCGGCCTCTCCGGCGGGCTCGTGCTCGTAAACGACGTGTCCACCGGCGAGGAGCAGCTTTTTTCGCAGAATTACGCCTGCGAGGACTGCGGCATCTCCATAGAGGAGCTCGCGCCTCGCATGTTCTCCTTCAACAGCCCCTACGGGGCCTGCCCCACCTGCGCCGGGCTTGGCACGCAGCTCCGGGCCGACCCCGAGCTCATCATATCCAACCCCGCCCTCTCCATTCTTGAGGGTGGCATCCAGGCCCCAGGCTGGGGGAACGTGAAGGGCGACAGCATCGCCAAGATGTACTACGACGCCCTTGCGAAAAAATACCACTTCAAGCTCAGCACCCCAATCGGCGAGCTGCCGAAGGAGGTCATGGACGTCCTGATGTACGGCACGCGCGGCGAGCCGCTCGAGCTCCAGTACGAAACCGCGCGCGGCACCGGCACGCTACGGCAGCCCTTCGAGGGCCTTGTGAACAGTGTGGAGCGCCGCTACCGCGAGACTCAGAGCCAGTCCATGCGCGAGGAGTACGAGCAGTACATGGGCGAGTACCCCTGCCCGGACTGCGGCGGAAAGCGCCTGAAGAAGGAGGCCCTTGCCGTCACGGTCGGCGGGCTCTCCATAATGGATTTCTGCGCGCTCCCGGTCACCAAGGCGCTCGAATTCGTGGACGAACTGCCCTCCCGCCTCTCGGCGCGGGACATGGTCGTGGCGGACAGGATACTCAAGGAGCTCCGCTCCCGGCTGAACTTCCTTGCGAGCGTTGGGCTGCAGTATCTGAACCTCTCCCGCGCGGCGGCTACGCTCTCCGGCGGCGAGAGCCAGCGCATACGCCTCGCCACGCAGATCGGCTCCTCCCTCATGGGCGTTTTGTACATCCTCGACGAGCCGAGCATAGGGCTGCACCAGCGCGACAACGGCAAGCTGATAAAAACGCTCAAGGAGCTGCGAGACCTCGGCAACACGCTCGTCGTCGTCGAGCACGACGACGAGACCATGCGCGAGGCGGACTGGATCGTGGACATCGGCCCCGGCGCCGGCGTGCACGGCGGCGAGGTAGTCGCCCAGGGCACGGTCGAGGACATAATGGCCGAGCCGCGCAGTATAACCGGGCAATACCTCTCCGGCGCGCGGAAGATCCCCGTCCCGGCCCGCCGCAGGGAGGGCAGCGGAAAAAGCCTTGTGATCCGCGGCGCGAGCGAGAACAATTTGAAGGATATCGACGTCGAAATACCGCTCGGGGTGCTCACCTGCGTGACCGGCGTCTCCGGCAGCGGCAAATCCAGCCTGATAAACGAGGTGCTCTATAAGACCCTCGCCGCTGTGAAGAACCGCGCGCACGTCCGCCCGGGGCGCTGCCTCGGGATCGACGGGCTCGAATACGTGGACAAGGTCATAAATATCGACCAGTCCCCCATCGGGCGCACGCCGCGGAGCAACCCCGCGACCTACACCGGCGTTTTCAACGATATACGCGAGCTCTTCGCCTCGACGAACGACGCCAAGCTGCACGGCTACGGGCCCGGGCGCTTTTCCTTCAACGTAAAGGGCGGCCGGTGCGAGGCCTGCTCCGGCGACGGGCTGATAAAGATCGAAATGCACTTCCTGCCGGACGTCTACGTCCCCTGCGAGGTCTGCAAGGGCAAGCGCTACAACCGCGAAACGCTCGAGGTGCGCTACAAGGGGAAGAATATCGCCGAAGTGCTGGAAATGACAGTCGAGGAGGCTCTCGGCTTCTTCGAGAACATACCCAAAATACGCGACAAGCTGCAGACCCTGCTGGATGTGGGCCTCGGCTACATCCGCCTCGGCCAGTCGAGCACCACGCTCTCCGGCGGCGAGGCGCAGCGCGTCAAGCTGGCCACGGAGCTCTCAAAGCGCTCCACGGGCGCCACGGTGTATGTGCTCGACGAGCCCACGACCGGCCTGCACACGGCCGACGTGCAGCGGCTCATCGACATACTCAACCGCCTCGCGGACGCGGGCAACACCGTTGTCGTCATTGAACACAACCTCGACGTGATAAAGGTCGCGGACCACATAATAGACCTCGGCCCCGAGGGAGGCGACGGCGGCGGCACGGTTGTGTACGCCGGGACGCCGGAGGGCTGCGCGGACTGCGCGGAGAGCGCCACGGGCGAATATCTCAGGAAGGTACTTTCAACATGACCGACTATATCGTAAACGCACTCACCGGCGCCGACCTCGGCGCGTATTTCGTCACGCTCATAGTCTCAATGATCCCCGTCATCGAGCTGCGCGGGGCCATCCCGCTCGGCGTCGGGCTCGGGCTGTCGCATTTTGACGCGATGTGGGTCAGCATGGTCGGGAACATGCTCCCCGTGCCGTTCATCATTCTCTTCATCCGGCCCATATTCAAGTGGATGACGCGCAAGAGCGAAAAGCTCGGCCGCCTGGTGACAAAGCTCGAAGCGCGCGCCGAGGGCAAGTGGGACCAGGTGCACAAGTACCAGTTCTTCGGCCTGGCCGTCTTTGTCGGCATCCCCCTGCCCGGCACCGGGGCCTGGACCGGCGCGCTCATCGCCGCGGTAATGGACATGCGCCTGCGCACGGCCCTGCCGAGCATTGCCCTCGGCGTCGTGATCGCCGGCCTGCTCGTAACGGGCATAACGTACGGTTTCACTTCCATCTTTTGATATTCGGGAGGACGCATGTCGGAAGAAGCGGAACTCATTGAAATAAGCGGGCGCATCTCCTCGGTGATATACGCCAACGAGGAAAACGGCTACACCGTGCTCCGGCTGGACACGCTGGACGGCGGGCTGACCACCGTAGTCGGCACGCTCCCCTCCGCTTATCCGGGCGAGGAGCTGCGGGCGTACGGCGAGTGGGTCACCCACCCGAACCACGGCCGCCAGTTCAAGGCCGAATACGCCGACCGCAGCCTGCCCCGCACGGCGGAGGCGATTTACGCCTATCTCTCCGGCCACGCGGTGAAGGGCGTCGGCCCCGCGACCGCGGCGCTGATAGTTGAAAAATTCGGCGACAAGGCCCTCGACGTTATAGAACGCGAGCCCGCCCGCCTGACGGAGATCCGCGGCATCACCCCGCGCAAGGCCGGGCAGATAAGCGCGGATTTCCGCCGCCAGTCCGGCCTCAGGCGGCTCATGGAGCTGCTCTGCTCCCACTCCCTCCGCCCGCTGCTCGCCGTGCGGCTCTACCGCTTTTACGGCGACGATTCCCTCGCCGTGCTGGAGGAAAACCCATATATAATCGCCGCCCCGCACATCGGCGGCAGCTTTTCCGAGGCGGACACCCTTGCCCTCGGCGTCGGCTGCGCGTCGGACGACCCGAACCGCGTCCGCGCAGCGCTGATTTTCGAGCTGCGGCACAACGCCGCGAACGGCCACTGCTTCATCCCTGCCGAAAAGCTCGTCCCCGCCACGGCGCAGTTCATATCCGTCGGCGAGGAGAGCGCCTCCGCCGCGCTGGACTCGCTCGTGGACGACGGGACTGTAACCCGCTGCGAGGTCGCCGGGCGGGACGCCTGTTACCTCGCCGAGCTCTGCGAGGCCGAGGAATATGTGGCCCACCGCCTGCTCGCCATGGCGAAGGCCCAGCTGGCATCCACGTCCGCCGCGCCGCCGTCCGGCAGCGCCGCCCCCGCTGGGATAACCTACGCCCCGCTCCAGCTCAAGGCCATCGCCCTTGCAGCAGGCAGCCGCGTGATGGCCCTCACCGGCGGCCCGGGCACCGGCAAGACCACCACCGTCCGGGCCATACTCTCCGTTTTCGACTCCATGGGCATAAAAACCCTGCTCACCGCCCCCACCGGCCGCGCCGCAAAGCGCATGGGCGAGCTCACCGGCCGCGAGGCCTCAACCATCCACCGCCTGCTCGGCGCGGGATTTCAGCCGGAGGGCGAGCGCGTCGTGTTCGCGCACGACGAAAACGACCCGCTCGACTGCGGAGCGGTGGTGTTGGACGAGTGCTCTATGGTTGACATAACACTTATGCGCGCCCTTCTCGCCGCGCTCCCGCCTTCCTGCCGCCTGATAATGGTAGGCGACGCCGACCAGCTCCCGAGCGTGGGACCGGGCAACGTCTTTTCGGACGTGCTCCGCTCCGGCGTCATACCCTCCGTCCGGCTGACGGAGATCTTCCGCCAGGCGGAGGGCAGCCGGATTGTGCGCAACGCGCACATGATAAACTCCGGCGAGCACCCGAATTTTCGGGAAAACAGCGGCGATTTCTTCTTCCTCCGCCGCTCGGAGGAGCGCCTCGCGTCGGAGACGATACTCGAGCTCTGCTCCGAGCGCCTGCCGAAGCGCATGGGCATCCCCGCGGAGGACATACAGGTGCTCACGCCCACGCGGAAGGGCCCCCTCGGCAGCGTGGAGCTGAACCGCCTGCTTCAGGCGGTCCTGAACCCCCCGTCCAAGCAAAAGCGCGAGCGCCCCTTCGGGGAGGCTATTTTCCGCGAAGGCGACCGCGTCATGCAAATCCGCAACAACTACGACATCGTCTGGAAGCGCGAGGGCGGCGCGGGCCTGCCCGCCGAGAGCGGCAACGGCATCTATAACGGCGATATAGGCTACATACTCGCCGTCGACGGCGAGACGGAAAGCGTCAAAATCGACTTCGACGGCCGCGTGGCCGAGTGCGCCTTCGACCAGCTCGCCGAAATCGAGCACGCCTGGGCGATGACCGTGCACAAGAGCCAGGGCAGCGAATACCGCGCCGTGGTGCTCGCGCTCGGGCGCGGCGCGCCGCAGCTCATGACCCGCGGGGTGCTCTACACCGCGGTCACCCGGGCAAGGGAGCTGCTAATAGCCGTCGGCCGCGAGGACACGGCTTTGCAGATGATAGACAACCACAGGCAGTCGCGGCGCTACAGCGGGCTGCGCGCCCGCCTCGCCGCCGGCGCCTGAGGCATAAATTATGGGGGTGTGACGTATGTCCCAGCTTAAAGACAGACTGCTCGACATCCTGTTCCCGCCGCGCTGCGCCTTCTGCCGCAAGCTGCTCAGGCGCGGCGAAAGCGGCATGTGCGCCAAGTGCGAAGCCTCCCTGCCCTACACCCCGGAGAGCTATCTCGACGGGGCCGACTTTGTGGAGGCCTGCGCAGCCCCGCTCTTTTATGAGGGCGATGTGCGCGACGCGCTGCTGAGGTACAAGTTCAACGGCGTCACGGCCTACGCCGGCGTCTTCGGCCGGCTCGTGGCCGGCTGCATCCGCGAGCGCCTTGCGGGGAGGTACGACCTCATCTCCTGGGTACCGCTCTCCAGCGAGCGGCTGCGCGAGCGCGGCTACGACCAGGCGATGCTCATCGCCATGGCCGCGGCCCTCGAGCTGGACGACGTGGCGGTGGAAACGCTCAGGAAGGTCGTAAACGTCGCCCCACAGTCCGGCACCGGCAGCGCCGAACAGCGCCGCGCCAACATATCCGGGGCCTTTGAGTGCGCCGACGAGGAGCTCGTGCGCGGCCGCAGGATACTCCTGATCGACGATATCATAACGACCGGCGCCACGGTTTCAGAATGCGCGCGCGTCCTCGGCCTCGCCGGGGCGGAGAGCGTGGTCTGCGCCGCGGTCGCAAGGGGCCGGCCCTGATTAAAGCCGCCCGCTCCCGTCTAAGATACATTTCGGAGGGTACTTTGATATGCTTATTTTCGAACGCGACATCGCAATAGACATGGGCACGACGGACGTGCTGCTCTTCGTACGCGGCAAGGGCGTGCAGGTGCGCGAGCCGACCATAGTGGCCGTGGACAAATACACCGGCAAGCTGCTCAAGGTCGGGCGCGAGGCGCAGAAGATGCTCGGCCGCACCCCGGCGAGCATCGTGCCGATACACCCAATAGCGAACGGCGTCATCTCCGACTACGACATGACCGTGGCCATGCTGCGCGAGCTTATAGGCCGGGTGACCAGCTTCAGCCTGTTCAAGCCCCGCGTGCTGCTCACCGTGCCCGGCAGCATCAGCGGCGTGGAGGAGCGCGCGCTGATCGACGCCGCGGTCGAGGCCGGCGCCAGGAAGGTCTACCTTGTTGAGAGCGCCGTCGCCACCGCCACCGGCGCCGGGGTGGACGTCTCAAAGCCGGACGGCCACCTTGTCATCGACATCGGAGGCGGCACCACGGAAACCGCCGTCGTCTCCCTGAACGGCGTGGCCGAGTGCGAGTCCATCCGCGTCGCCGGCGGGGAATTCGACGAGGCGATAGTCCGCTATGTCCGCCGCAGGCACAACGTGCTTATAGGCTCCAAGACCGCCGAGGAGGTAAAGATGAGCATCGGCTGCCTGGTCCAGAAGCCGGACATCGGCCTCGAGGAGGTAAAGGGGCGCGACCTCGTCACCGGCCTGCCCAAAATGGTGCAGATCAGCTCAGCCGAGCTCGTCGACGTGCTCATGGAGCCCGCAAAGACGATCCTCGAGAGCATACACCTCGTCCTCGAGCGCACGCCGCCCGAGCTGGTGAGCGACATTTCGCAAAACGGCATAATAATGTCCGGCGGCGGCAGCCTGCTCTATGGCTTCGACCGCCTCGTGGAGGAGGACACGGGCATACGCACCCTCGTGGTGGACGACCCCGTCTCCTGCCAGGCGTACGGCGCGGGCAAGATGCTCCACGGGCTGAACGACATGCACGACGGCATGGTGAATTTCGCCCGCAAGAGGCAGCTCCGCGCGTGAACGTTTTGGCAAAATGTCCTTGACAGGCGGAATGAACTGAGGTATATTACTTTTTGCGCGCAGTCGCAGATTTTTGAAAGGAGGCGTACAGGATGGCCTGCAAGTTCAGCAGCAAGGCAGCAATGTTTTTCACTACCCCGGCGGCGATACCTGTATGCCATTAAGGGCGCCTTTGGCGCGTTTTCGGCCTTACATGCACCGCCTTCCGGCGGTGCATTTTTGTGTCTTTGGGGGATAAAATGACGGAAACAAAACTTACAAGGGGCGGCAAAGCCTCGCTTATAGGCCGTTTTGTGCGCGCCGTCTGGGGACATTTTGTCCTCGGGCTGCTCTTCGCCATGCTGGGCATGGCCTTCAACGCGCTCACGCCGCAGATAATCCGCGTGACCGTGGACTCCATCCTCGGCTCGGAGAGCGCGAACCTCCCCGCGTGGCTGCTCGCCGCGCTCGGCTTCGAGGACCTGCGCGCCGAGCCCTACCGCGCACTCTGGATAGCAGCGGCGGCGGTCGCGGTCTCCGCGGCGCTCAGGGCCTTCTGCGGCTACGGCCAGCGCGTCTCGCTGGCGAAGGGCTCCGAGGGCTTCGTGAAGGGCATACGCGACGCGCTCTTCGGGCACATACAGTCCCTGCCCTTCGAGTGGCACACCGCCCACCAGACCGGCGAGATGATACAGCGCTGCACCTCGGACGTCGAGGTGATACGCAACTTCGTGTGCAACCAGCTTGTCGAGGTCGCCCGCACGCTGTTTCTGATGGCGCTCTACCTCTCCATCATGTTCTCGATGAACGTGCGCCTCTCGCTGATCGTCGTGCTCTTCGTGCCGGTCACCGGGCTGAGCTCCTGGCTCTTTTACCGGCGCATCGCCTCCCGCTTCAAGGCGGCGGACGAGGCCGAGGGCGAGCTGACCACCATGGTGCAGGAAAACCTGACCGGCGTGCGCGTGGTGCGCGCGTTCGGGCGGGAAATGTACGAAATCGACAAGTTCAACGAGAAAAACGACGGGTTTTCCAGCCTCTGGATCAAGCTCGGGCGCGTGCTCAGCCTCTTCTGGGCCTCCGGCACGCTGCTCACCAGCGCACAGGTGTTCGTCACCATCGTCGCCGGCGTGGTTGAGGCCGTGAACGGTGACCTGACTCTCGGCAGCTTCCTCGTCTTTGTCAGCTACTCCTCCTCCCTCGCCTGGCCGATAAGGAGCCTCGGGCGCGTCCTCGCGGAGATGAGCAAGGCCGGCGTGTCGATAGACCGCGTGGGCTACATACTCAACTCCGAGCCCGAGGGCGCCACGGGGCAGGAGCTCACCCCGCCCATGACGGGCGACATCGAGTTTGAGCACGTCACCTTCGGCTACGAGGGCTGCGAGGTGCTGCACGACGTGAGCTTCACCGTCCCCGCCGGCTCCACCTTCGCCATCCTCGGCGGCACCGGCAGCGGGAAGAGCACCCTCGTCCACCTGCTCGACCGGCTCTACGACCTCGGCGAGGGACAGGGGGAGATAAGCGTCGGCGGCGTGGACATACGCGACATTGACCGCTCCTACCTGCGCCGGAATATCGGGCTCGTGCTGCAGGAGCCCTTCCTCTTCTCCCGCACGATAGCGGAGAACATCTCCGCCGCGAAGCCGGGCGCCGGCGAGGCGGAGATCCGCCGCGCCGCGGGCATCGCCTGCGTGGACGAGGCCATCAGCGAGTTCGCCGAGGGCTACGGCACCATGGTCGGCGAGCGCGGCGTGACGCTCTCCGGCGGGCAGAAGCAGCGCGTGGCGATAGCGCGGATGCTGATGCAGGGCGCCCCGATCATGGTGTTCGACGACTCCCTCTCCGCCGTGGACGCGGAGACGGACGCCAAGATACGCGCCGAGCTCGCCCACAGCCTCGGCTCGGCCACGGTGATACTCATATCCCACCGCATAACGACCCTGATGCAGGCGCAGCGCATCCTCGTCCTCTCCGACGGCCGCGTGGCCGACATCGGCACGCACGAGGAGCTCATCTCCCGCCCCGGCATCTATCGCGACATATACGAAATACAGATGAGCAGCGACGACAGGCTGCTTTTAGAGGAGGAGGCGGCGAAAAATGGGATATGATGAACAGGAATACAGCCAGAAATTCAGCCTGAGCACCTGGAAGCGCCTGCTTCCCTTCCTCTCGCCATACAAAAGGGCTTTCGCCCTCATGCTCTGCTTCAACTGCCTTACCGCCTTCATGGACGTGCTCTTCCCCCTCTTCCAGCGCTACGCCGTGGACGAGTTCATCGAGGCGGACACGCTCTCCGGCATCTGGGTGTTCGCCGCCTTTTACCTCTGCGTCATACTCGTGCAGACGCTCTCGGTCCTCGGCATGGGGCGCAACTCCATGTTCATCGAGATGACCGTCGGGCGCGACATGCGCCGCGCCGCGTTCACGCATCTGCAAACGCTCAGCTTCTCCTACTACAACGTCACCCCCGTAGGCTACATCCTCAGCCGCGTGATGAGCGACACGATGAAGATCGCCGGCATCATCGGCTGGGCGCTCCCGGACGTGATCTGGGCCGTCGTCTACCTCTGCTGCGCGCTCGCGTCCATGCTCGTGCTGAACTGGCGTCTCGCGCTGGTCGTGATCGTGATAGTCCCGCTGATAGCGCTCACCACCGCCTATTTCCAGGGGAAGATCCTGCTCTGGAACCGCCGCGTGCGCAAGCTGAACAGCCGCATCACCGGCGCGTTCAACGAGGGCATCACCGGCGCCAAGACCTCCAAAACGCTCGTGATCGAGCGCGACAATTCCGAGAGCTTCCGCCGCCTGACCGGCGAGATGTACGAGAGCGGCGTGAAGGCCACGCGCGTGCGCGCCGTGTACGTCCCGCTCGTGCTCTTCCTCTCCACGATGGCCGTGGCCGTAATCCTCGTGCGCGGCGGCGCGCTCTCGATAGAGGGCCTCATCGAGCTCGGCACGCTCTCAGCCTTCACAACCTACGCCGTGGGCATCTTCGAGCCCGTGCAGCTCGTGGCGGAATACATAGCCGAATTCGTAAGCATCCAGGCGAGCATCGAGCGCGTCACCGGGCTGCTCGACACCGAGCCGCTCGTGAAGGACACGCCCGAGGTCGTGGAAAAATACGGCGACTCCCTGCACCCGAAGCGCGAAAACTGGGAGCCGATACGCGGCGATATTGAATTCAGGGACGTAACCTTCCGCTATCCGGACGGCGGCGAGGACGTGCTCAGCCACTTCAACCTGAAAATCCCCGCCGGCACCACCGTCGCCATAGTCGGCGAGACCGGCGCGGGCAAGAGCACGCTCGTGAACCTTGCCTGCCGCTTCTTCGAGCCCACCTCCGGGCAGATACTGATAGACGGGCGCGATTACCGCGAGCGCAGCCAGCTCTGGCTGCACTCGGCCATCGGCTACGTGCTGCAGAGCCCGCACCTCTTCTCCGGCTCCGTGCGCGAGAACATCCGCTACGGCCGGCTGGACGCCACGGACGAGGAAATCGAGGCAGCGGCCCGCGCCGTGTCGGCCGACCGCGTGGTGGAGCGGCTGGAAAACGGCTGGGACAGCGACGTCGGCGAGGGAGGGGACAAGCTCTCCACCGGCGAAAAACAGCTCATCTCCTTCGCCCGCGCCGTGCTGGCGGACCCGCGCATCTTCGTGCTCGACGAGGCCACCAGCTCGATCGACACGCAGACCGAGCAGTTGATACAGGACGCCATAGAGCACATACTCACCGACCGCACCTCCTTCCTCATCGCGCACCGGCTCTCCACCATACGCCGCGCGGATTTGATACTCGTGGTCCACGACGGCCGCATCGTCGAGCAGGGCACGCACCGCGAGCTTCTGCTGAAGAAGGGCTACTACCACGAGCTCTACAGCAAGCAGTTCGCCGAAGAGTCCTCCGCTAAGGTCCTGAAATAAGCAATACATCCAATTTGCCCGGGGCGCGCGCCCCGGGCGTTTTTTTGCGCTTTAGCCGCTGTCCGGCCCCCTTTTTGCCGCCATTGTGCCGCTCTTTGGCCGCCGTTCGGCCGCCGGGGCCGGCACGGCGCGGCTTTTGAGCCAAAATTGTTGCAAGGGTAGTGAAATTCGTATATAATAGCTTTTGCTCCGCTTACCGGGGCAAGTCCTTGCAAAAAGGAGCGATATCGCATGAAATTCACCAAAATGCACGGCTGCGGCAACGACTATGTCTACGTCAACTGCTTTGAAGAGACCGTGGAGGACCGCCCGGCCCTCGCAAGGCTTGTCTCCGACAGGCATTTCGGCGTGGGCGGGGACGGGCTGATCTGCATCTGCCCCTCCGAAAGGGCCGATTTCCGCATGGATATGTACAATGCCGACGGTTCCGCCGGCGAAATGTGCGGCAACGGCATCCGCTGCGTCGCAAAATACGTCTATGAGCACGGCATGACGGATAAGACCGTCATTGACGTCGAAACCGGCGCGGGCATAAAAACCCTCTATCTCAACGTCGAGGACGGCGAGGTAAAGACAGTGCGCGTCTGCATGGGCAGCCCCGAGTTCGCCTCGGAAAAAATCCCCGTCACGGCGGACACCCCGGAGTTCATCAACCAGCCCATGGAGATCGGCGGGACGCTCTGGTCCGTCACCTGCGTAAATGTCGGCAATCCGCACGCCGTCGTCTTTGTGGACGATGTCGACTGGCTGGATCTGCCGGCCATCGGCCCGCTGTTTGAGAACGACCCGCGCTTCCCCGAGCGCATAAACACCGAATTTGTCGAGGTCATAGACGAGCACACGCTGAAAATGCGCGTCTGGGAGCGCGGCAGCGGCGAGACCCTCGCCTGCGGCACCGGCTCCACCGCCTCGCTTGCCGCCGCGGTGGTAAACGGCAAATGCGCCGACAGCGCCACTCTCCGCCTGCGCGGCGGCGAGCTGCTGATAGAGTGGGACCGAGAGTCCAACCTGATTTACATGACCGGCCCCGCCGTCACGGTGTTCGACGGCGAGCTGAAGCTGTGAGGAGGCGCGCAATGGTAAAGCTCAACGAAAACTACTCAAAGCTCCCCGGCAGCTACCTCTTCGCCGAGGTCGCGCGGCGCACGGCCGCCTTCTCCGCCGCAAACCCGGACGCCGACATCATAAAGCTCGGCATCGGGGACGTCACCCTCCCCCTGCCCGAGGCCTGCGTCGCGGCGCTCAAGCGCGCCGCGGACGAGATGGCGGATAAGGCCACCTTCATGGGCTACGGCCCCTATGAGGGCTACGATTTCCTCCGCGAGGCCATAGTGGCGAACGACTACGAGCCGTTCGGCGTGAAAATCTCGCCGGATGAGCTCTTCGTCTCGGACGGGGCCAAGTCCGACTGTGGCAACATCGGCGACATTTTTTCCGAGGACTGCACCGTCGCGGTCTGCGATCCCGTGTATCCCGTGTACATAGACGCGAACGCCATGTCCGGCCGTGCCGGGGACTGGGACGGGGAAAAGTGGACGAACATCGTCTACATGCCCTGCACGCCGGAAAACGGCTTCTTCCCCGCGCTGCCCGAGCGCGTCCCGGACCTAATCTACCTCTGCTTCCCGAACAACCCCACCGGCATGGCCGCCACCAGGGAGCAGCTCCAGCCCTGGGTGGACTACGCCAACGAGCACGGCAGCGTGATACTCTACGACGCCGCCTACCGCGCGTACATGACCGACCCGGCCCTCCCGCGCAGCATATACGAGATCCCCGGGGCCGAAAAGTGCGCAATAGAGTTCGGCAGCTTCTCCAAAACCGCCGGCTTCACCGGCACCCGCTGCGGCTGGACAGTTATCCCCCGCGCGCTGGTGCGCGGCGGCGAGAGCCTCTACGACATGTGGATGCGCCGCCAGTCCACCAAGTTCAACGGCACGGCCTATGTCATCCAGCGCGCCGCCGAGGCCACCTACAGCCCGGAGGGCAAGGCGCAGATTGCTGAAATGATAGGCTACTACATGGAAAACGCCCGCGTCATACGCTCCGGGTTGTCCGCCGCCGGGCTCGAGGTGTACGGCGGGACGGATTCCCCGTACATCTGGTTCCGCGCGCCGCACGGAGCCGGCTCCTGGGAGTTTTTCGACCGCCTGCTCAGCGAAGCGGGCGTCGTAACCACCCCGGGCGAGGGCTTCGGCCCCAGCGGCGAGGGCTTCATCCGCGTGACCGCCTTCGGCGACGCCGGGCGGACGCGCGAGGCTGTGGAGAGAATAAAAGGCATACTCTGAAAATATAAATTCATCGGGGGAGATAAAAATGAAAGTTATCGTCGGCACCCAGGAAGAAGTAGTTGCCCAGGCATCTCAGCGTTATGTAAACCTTCTCGCTGCAAAACCTGACGCCGTGCTCGGTCTGGCCACCGGCTCCACGCCGCTCAGCCTCTACGCCGAGCTGGCCCGCCTCTGCGCCGCGGGGGAGCTCTCCTTCGCGGAGTGCAGCACCTTCAACCTTGACGAGTACATCGGCCTTGACGGCACGAACGAACAGAGCTACCGTTATTTCATGGACCACAACCTCTTCTCCAAGGTTGACATAAAAATGGAGCGCACACATGTCCCCTCCGGCTTTGTTAAGGACGACGCCGAGGCCGCGCAGTACGACGCGCTCATCGACGAGGCCGGAGGCATCGACCTCCAGCTCCTCGGCATCGGCAACAACGGGCATATCGGCTTCAACGAGCCGCTCACGCCCTTCACCTCCGTCACGCACATCGTCAAGCTGACGGACTCGACGCGCGAGGCCAACAAGCGCTTCTTCTCCTCCCTGGACGAGGTGCCCACTCACGCAGTGACGATGGGCATACACACCGTCATGAAGGCCCGCAGCATCAACCTGCTCGCCTTCGGCGAGGCCAAGGCTGAGATAATCAAAAAAACCGTGGAGGGCCGGCCGGACATCGCCGTGCCGGCGTCGCTGCTGCAGCTCCACGAGGATGTCACGCTCTATCTCGACCGCGCCGCCGCGGCAAAACTCTCATAACAAGCACTTTGGGCGCCGCGCCTGCCGTGAAAGCGTTGGGCGCGGTTTGCCCTGCAATCTGGAGGTAAACATGTCAAAATATTTTGGGACGGACGGCTTCCGCGGGGAAGCCAATGTGGATCTGACAGCCGAACACGCATTCAAAATAGGCCGCTTCATAGGCTGGTATTTCGGGCGCGGCAAGGGCTGCAACGTGGTTATCGGCAAGGACACCCGCCGCTCGAGCTACATGTATGAGTGCGCCCTCGCCGCCGGGCTCACGAGTTCGGGGGCGGACGCCTATCTGCTCCATGTCACGACCACGCCGAGCGTGAGCTACATAGCGAGGGTGGACGATTTCGACTGCGGCGTCATGATAAGCGCGAGCCACAACCCGTATCATGACAACGGCATAAAGCTGATAAACGGCGACGGGGAAAAGATGGAGCAGTCCGTACTCGACGAGATCGAAAAGTACCTCGACGGCCTCGTGCCCGAGCCGCCTCTCGCTGTCGGCGCGGATATAGGCCGCACGGTGGACTATTCCGCCGGCCGCAACCGCTACATCGGCTACCTGATAAGCCTTTCTACCCACTCCTACAAGGGCGTGAAGGTCGGCCTGGACTGCGCCAACGGCAGCACCTGGATGATAGCCAAGAGCGTGTTCGACG
>LBJMR02800__coassemble_715_pt1 | contig 19110 bp, 17 predicted proteins | sample LBJMR02800__metabat2_low_PE_004 | metagenome-assembled genome bin LBJMR02800
TCAGGTTCTAGTGTGCACTACGCACGTGCGGGTTCAAGTCCCGCCTCGCGCACCACGTCGGAGCAAAGTCCGCTTTGCTCCGACATCTTTTTATGCCGGGCGCAAAAAGACGCTATCCGCCCGCTCCATTGCTCCTCCCTTCAAAATCGCAACCGCGTTGCCGGGTTGCGATTTTGTTTTTTGGCGATGAAAAGGCGGGGATTGGGGCGGATAAGGGCGGGTTTTGGGCCGCTCGGAGGACATGCAGCGAGCAAAGGGCCGCGGGGCTTTCGCCCCACGGCCCTGGTTGACGCACAAGCTTTCCCGCGCCGTGCTGCGCGGCTTCCGCTGCGGTCACTTCCCTATCTTCATGCACTTGCCGATGACCTCGCCGGTGCGGAGATACTCGTAGGTCGGCATCTCGAAGAGCACGGGCTTGAGCGCGCGGTAATCTATCTTGCCCTCCGGCGTGAGCACGCTCTCGTCGGCGTAGGTGTTGTCTATCGTGCAGATGAAGCTCTCGAAGCCCGCTGTCTCGTAGATGTCCTCCACGCTGCACTCCATCACTACCGGGGAGGCGGCGACGGTGGGCACTCCGGCTTCCGTGACCGTGCACTCAAAAAGGCCGCTCTTGTCCTCCTTCGCGCCGCTGACGCAGCCGGCGCGGTCGGCCTGGGGCAGGAAGTCCTCGGTGACGATGTTGATGGAGAGCTTTTTCGTCTCCTTGATGCCCTTGTTGGTGTAGTGCTGTTTGGCGAGCGAGACCATGACGTGGTCGTGGCCTATGATACCCACGTGCCCGGCGATGAGCCAGTTCGGCTTTCCGTCCACCATAGCGCCGATGACGACGAGCGGAGTGGGATAGAGGGCGAGGGCGTTTCCTATATTCTTTTTCATGTTGGCTTCCTCCTAAAAAACGAAGTTGGTTATGAGCCCTGTCAGCAGGGCAAAAAGGATGATATACGCTATATAGATCGCAAAATTCCGCGCGCCGAGCACCGTTTTCAGCGCGCCGAGGTTGGTAATCTTGGTCGCGGGGCCGGTTATCATGAAGGCCGCGGCCGCGCCGACGCTCATGCCGTCGTAGAGCCACTGCTGCAGCAGAGGTATCGTCCCGCCGCCGCAGGCGTATAGCGGCACGCCTATCGTCGCCGCCATGAGCACGCCGAAGCCTTCGTTCCCGCCGAAGAGCGAGGCGAAGGCGTCCGCCGGCACATAGCGCTGGAAGAGCGCCGAGAGCAGCACGCTCAGCAGGAACATCGGCCCCGTGGCCTTCACGTTGCGCCACAGGTTCTTGAGGTAGCGCAGGGCCAAGTTCGGGTCGGTGTCTCGGTTCGCCGCCTCGCCGTTGAAGCGCTCAAAGCGGAAAAATGCGCTGCCCCGGCAGCAAAAGCGCACCAGCAGCCCGGCAAAAATCCCGCAGAGCACGCAGGAAATCACGCGCACTGCGAGCACGGCGGGGCCGAGGGCGGCGCTGTACATGATGAGCTGGGGGTTGAGCAGTATGGAGCTCACCATGAAGGCCGCGAGCAGCTCGTCGCGCGCACCGCCGCGGGAAAAGCCCGCGGCGATGGGCACGGTGCCGTACATGCACAGCGGTGAGCATATGCCCAGCAGCGCGGCGGGGACGATTGCAAGCGCTCCCGCGCGGGACGCGCCCAGGCGCTCGAAGGCGGAGTTTATCCGCCCCCTGGCGAACACGCTCACCGCCGAGCCTATCAGCATGCCCAGCACCCACCAGAGGAATATCTGCTCAAGCTGGACGCTGAAGTAGTACCAGAGATAGATGAACTCCCGGCGCAGTGCGTCCATCAGTCTATGCTCACGAGCTCATACGTCCTGCTGCCGAGGCCGATTGCCTCCGCATGCTCGAGGGTGTGCAGGCCGTTGCGGCTCTCGATGCGGTTTACGAGGCTTTCGCCGTCCCCGGCGGCGTAGACGAGGTCGATGCAGGCCTGGTCGAGCGCCACGGGGTCGAAGCTCGCGAGGATGCCGATGTCATGCATGTCCGGCTCGGCGGGGCTCGAGTCGCAGTCGCAGTCCACGCTCAGGCGGTTCATGACGTTGACATAGAGTATATTCCCGTCGAGCGCGTCGACGACGCTCTTGCCCGCCTCGGCCATGCTCTCGAGGAAAGCGTCCTGGTCGGCGCTCCACATGCTGCCGCCCTGCCCGCCGGTGTGGATGTGCGTTTTGCCCTCGGCGCTGGCTATGCCGATGGAGATGTTCTTTATCGCGCCGCCGTAGCCGGCCATCGCGTGACCCTTGAAGTGCGAGAGCACGACAAAGTAGTCGTAGTCTGCAAAGTGCGCGCCCACATAGTTCTCCGTGAGGTTCGTACCACCTGTCACGTGCAGGGCCATGGAGCCGTCCTCATCCATGATGTCTACATCAGCGAGGTCCGTGTAGCCGTGATCCTCTGCCACCTGGTAGTGCATCGCCGTGTTGGCCCTCGAGCCGCCGTAGGCGGTGTTGCACTCGACGATCGTCGGCTCATCGAAGTTCTGCACCAGCTCGCCTATCAGCTCCGGGCGCAGGCAGTTGCTGCCCGGCTCGCCGGTGGAGAGCTTGACGGCTATCCGGCCCGAGGGCTCCGCGCCGAGCGCCTCGTATACGGCGACAAGGCCGTCCGCGCTGATGTCCGTGGTCATGTAGACGACCGGGGGCCTCTCCGTCGCGGCGGACGCGCCCGATGTGGGCGTCGCGGAGGGCGTCGTAACCGCCTCGTTCTCCGGCGTCGGGGTGGAGGCAGACGTGGTGTCGCCGCAGGCGGCGAGCGTCAGGGCCGCAGCGCACGCGAGCAGTATGCAAAGCACTTTTTTCACACCGTTCATTCCTTTCGCGCTTGGTGCACTGATTATATCCCGAAAGCGCGGGCATGTGAAATACTTGTGTTTTATGATTTGCCATACCTCAAAGGCATAGCGGGCCTGATGTGTCTCCGCAGCTCTGCCCGGCGCCCCGCGCGGCGGATAAAGGGGCAGAAAAAATGTAGACATTGCCCCGCCTGTAGTATATTATGCATTTACGTAATTGCGGAATATTAATTGCAAGGAGCTGAGGTTAAGACTATGGAACGGGATTACGGCAACGAGATCGATTCCCTGAGAGCGCAGATGGAGCGCCTTCAGGGCGAGACGGCCGCACAACTCGAGAAGCTGAGCGGCATGGTGGCGTCGCTGCTTCCGAACAGTCCGCCGGCAGAAAAGCTCGAAAGGGTGCACGTCATGCGCGGGATGCACCCGGACGAGCGCCTGAGCGATATGATGGAGGAGCTGTGCCGCAAGACCGAGGAGACGGGCGCGGACGGGCTCGTGACCTACCTCGGGGTGTACAATTCCGGCGGACGGCAGTCCAACTGGATACGGAACGCCGTACCCGCCGGCGAACTGCTCTCCCTGATAGAGAGCGGCGTGGCCGGCAAGGTGCTGTCCTGCATAGGCAACGCGGACCGCCTTTCGATACTCCTTGAGATACTCCGCGGGCCGAAGACGGTCGCAAAGCTCGTGGAGAAGTGCGGCTTCGGCTCCACGGGGCAGGTATATCACCACATGAAGCCGCTGCTCGCCGCCGACGTGATAGCGGAGGACGCGCAGCAGAAGGGCGTTTACGTCATACGGCCCCGCAAGGTGCAGGGCATCATCATGCTGCTCGCGGGCATCAGCGACATGGTGGACGAGACCTACACACAGGGCGCGGGGGAAACTCCCGAGGCATGACTCCGGCCCGCGCACCGGCGGCCGGGGTGCGGACTGCGGTACAAACCGGGCGCGGCCGTCTGCGCAAAGGGCGAATAAATGCGGGACCGTTTTACAGCGCTGAGGGAAGCTGCGTCCCCGGAGCCGCGTTTTCCATGCGTCCGAGGCATAATATCAAATTAAAATTAGGCATTTTACATTTCCTGCCGCGGTGCATATAATTACAGACGTAAAGGTATCGGCCGCACGGCCGGCCACAAACGAATCCGCTCAATTTCCCGCGTGCCAGGCGCGCACAAGAAGGAGAATGTATAATGTCAGAAAGCAAAACCATGCCCGGAACCGGCGGCGAGCACTACATTCCGTACAGCGAGCGCACGGGCGAAGAGTCCACCGTATTTTTCACCCGCGATCTCTCCGCGGAGGGCCTGAGGAAGATTTTCGAGCGCGTAAACAGCCCCCTCACCGGCAGGGTGGCCATAAAGCTGCACACCGGCGAGCCGCACGGCCCCAACATCATCCCGCGCCCCTGGGTCAAGGAGCTCATAGAGAAGGACCTGCCCGGCGCGTCCGTCGTTGAGACCAACACCTACTATGAAGGCGGGCGCGATACCACGGAAAAGCATCGCGAAACCCTGAAGGTAAACGGCTGGGACTTCTGCCCGGTCGACATCATGGACGAGGAAGCCACCGCCCTGCTGCCCATAAAGGGCGGCAAGTGGATGCAGGAGATGAGTGTCGGCAGCCACATGCTCAACTACGACAGCATGCTCGTGCTCACCCACTTCAAGGGCCACATGATGGGCGGTTTCGGCGGCAGCAACAAGAACATCGGCATCGGCTGCGCGGACGGCAAGGTGGGTAAGAAGTGGATACACAACGCCCGCGACACGGACAACCTCTGGGACATATCCCTCGAGGAGCTCATGGAGCGCATGACCGAGAGCACCAAGGCCACCATCGACCACTTCGCCGGCCGCATCTGCTATGTCAACGTGCTGCGCAACATGTCCGTAAGCTGCGACTGCGAGGGCGTCGCAGCCGCGCCGGTCGTCACGCCGAACATCGGCATCGTCGCCTCGCTCGACATCCTCGCGGCCGACCAGGCGAGTGTGGACCTTGTCTACGCCCTTAACGAGCACGACCACCACGACCTTGTGGAGCGCATCGAGACCCGCCACGGGCTCAGGCAGCTCAGCTACATGAAGGAGCTCGGCATGGGCAACGACCGCTATAGGCTCGTCGACATCGACAACGGCGACGCCGTCATCTCCACCGCGAAGGCCGTTGAGGGCGTCGTCCCCTTCCACAGCCACGACTGACAGGGCAAAACACCATATAAACGCAAAGCCGCCTTTTGGGTTTCCAAAAGGCGGCTTTCTTGTGCTTCCGCTATTTTTCCATGCCCGGCAGGCTTCGGCTGAGGCGGAACACCGCTATGCCGATCTGCAGCCGGCGCGCGGCGTCCGGGTCCTCGGTGTCTACGCCTATCAGATCCTCGATTTTTTGCAGGCGGTATTTCATCGTGCTCCTGTCTATGAACATGCTCGCCGCCGCGCTCGAGAGGCGGTTGCCGAAAAAGAGGTATTTTTCAAGCGTGTCGAGGTATTCCGTGTGGTTCCTCTCGTCGTATTCCGAGAGCTTCTTTATTTCCGAGGGCACCAGCACGGTGGGCCCCACCTGCGAGAGCGCCCCGGCAAGCATGAGCTCATGATAGCTGTCCCTTGCGGTCCTGACGCCCGCCGAGTCCGGCAACAGCGCGAGCGACAGGGCCCCAAGTGCCTGCCGCCGGAAGCCTCCCCGTTCGTTCAAATCGGAAAAAAGCTCGGACACGCCGCAGCGCAGCTCCCTGCCCTCCGTAAGGAAGCGCAGCTTGTCCGTCAGCGGGCCCCACTCTCCCTCCCTCACCGAGCAGAACAGCGCGAGCAGCCTGCCGTCGCTTATAAGGTGGAAGCTTCGCGGCCACATCCGCGAAAGGCTCTGTTCCGCCTCCGGCAGAGCCGAAGTGTCCCCGGGACACTCTATCGCGGCAAACACATAGCCCCCGCCGAGCGACGTCCCCGCCTCGCCGTCGAGGCGAAGGTCGTAGAGGTTTCCGAACACGCTTCGCGAGAGGTCGCCGTCGCCCAGAAGCAGCTCGCGCGCCACGCCCGATTCGAGGTAGCTGGCCTTATAGCCTCCCGGCTCCCAGGAGGGGACGCTGTCAAAATACTCATAGAGCTGCACGGCGCGCTCGAGCGCACGTTTTCCCATACCATCCGGCGCATCTTCCGGGACGGAAATCGCCAATATGTGTCTCGGCTCGCGCCCGGCGGGCACAAGCCGGCAGAACGCGGGGCCCTTCCCCGCCTCTCCCGGCGCGAATTCGGCCACCCGGCCGCGGAAAAAGCCCTCCGAGCGCTTGTCCCGGCTCGTCAGCATCGTTCGCAGCGCATGCTTGAGCTCATCCTGCCTCTGGCCCCTTTCCGGGACGCAAACCGTGTCAAGCCCGCCGGTGTCGAGTATGGCCGTGACTATGCCGCTCAGCGAATAGAGGCTCTCGAGTATCTCATGCAGCTCCAGCCCATCGGTCAAAGCCCCGAGCAGCAGCTCGTCCAGGCCGGAGATGTCGAGATTTCTGCCGTTATCCATGCCCGTGCCCCCCTTCTCCGCCGCCGGCGAGCTCCCGCAGCTCAAGCCCGAGCTGGAACGCGGCGGCCGTGTCCGCATCGGCGAGGTCCGCGCCTAATAGCTCCTCGATTTTCCTTATCCGGTTTATCACCGTATTGCGGTGCAGGCCCATGGCCTCCGCCGTCGCGGCGGGGCGCCGGAAGTTTTTCAGGTACAGCCGCAGGGTGCGCATGTATTCACAGTCACTCCCGCAGTCAAGTTCCCCGAGGGCTTTCAGCGCCGGAAGGCTCGAGGCCTCCCGCCCGTATCTCCCCACGGCGCAGCGCGCAACGATTACCGGGTATTTTGCGCGGAAGGTATTGACGGGCCCCTCCCCTCCGGCGGAAAGCGCCAGCAGGGCCTGTCCCCTGCGCTCCGACATCTCCTCAAGCGGCTCAAAAATGTCGCTTGTTCCGGCGCGCACGCCGTACAGACGCGCTATGCCGTTGAGCTGCTTCAGGCGCTCTTTTATCTCCCCGGGCCTGCTGAGCCCGCCGAGCAGCATGTACAGCCGCTCCTCGCCGGCGAGGCATCCGACGGCCCCGCCGTCCGCGCCGCAGAGCCGGCCTCGTATATACTCAAGCGTGCTCACCCCGCGGCCCTCGGCGGAAAAGATGACGAAAGCGTACGGCGGCGGCAGCGCGCCGGAGAGGCTCTCCGCCTCCGCCGGGCCGGATTCGTTGTTTATAAGCAGACGCTCGACCGCCCCGCCGCGCTCGGCGCGGTGCCGGTCCTGTATAAGCCGGGCAGAAGCGCGGGCAAGCAGGTCGTTGGCTTTCAGGGCATCCCCGGTAAGGCAGTCCTCCACCATTATCCCGCAATAGGCGGCGAGCCGCCCACCGGCCATCACCGGCCCGCAGGCCTGCGGATAGCCCTCGCAGGTGCCGGAATCGAACAGCTGAGAGCGCCCGTGCTCGTACATTTTTTCCTGGTACTCCAGATAATTGTTTTCCACTATCACGCTCTCGGATGCGGAGCCCTGCGCCGCGATCTCTTCCCAGTTGCTGTAGTAAAACGGGCGCGGGAAGGCGTAAGCGAGCATGTGAAAGGTGGTGTCGAAGCAGATAAGCGGCAGCTTCAGGCAGGAGTACACGCCGTCGAACATCTCCTGCAGGCCTGCCCCCTTCAAAATCGCGTCCAGCAGCACGGACTCAAGATTCTCAAAGTCTATGCTTCTCATGTCCGGCCCTCCTCAGCGTCAGCGATTTCACAAATACATTATAATAATATTATAAATATCCGCCCCATGTCAACCGTCATTCCGGGCAAAATACACATGCCGGATGTGCAACCCGTGAAATGTCCGTCCTTCGCTTTCCCGTATTGCATATTCAACTCAAAACGCTGGAGTCCGCTTAGCGGCTGGATTTTTGCTTTTGGATGTGCGTTTTGCTGAAAGACGGTCCCCGCTTTCCGCATGGCTGACAGTGAGTTTTAACAGCCTTTATGTTAAAATACAGACAATCAAAAACCTCAGCGATCCAAACAAATTTACAGAAAGGGTGTATTCAAAAATGGATTACGGCCTGAAAGACAAAGTAGTGCTCATCACCGGTTCTACCGGCGGCATCGGGCAGGCCCTCTGCCGCGCGTTCGCAGCCGAGGGCTGCAAGCTGGCCATCTCCTCCACCGCTCAGGAGAAGCTTGACGCCTTTGTGCCCACCCTCGACATCGCCCCTGAGAAGCTGGCGACCTTCATCTGCGACGTCACCAAGGAGGACGAGGTCAAGGCCTTTGTGGACGGAGCATACGCCGCGTTCGGCTCCATCGACGTGGTCATCCCCAACGCCGGCTATGAGGGCGAATACCAGCTCATCCAGGACTGCACCTACGAGTCCTACATGAAGGTCTACGGCGTAAACGTCTTCGGCGTTGTCTACACCTGCAAATACGCCGCCAAGTACATGATCCCGCAGGGCAAGGGCGCGGTCGTGGTCATAGCCTCCAACGGCAGCTACACCACCGCAGCCGGCATGAGCGCCTACTGCTCCAGCAAGCACGCCGTCGCCGGCGTGGCGAAGAGCGTGGCCCTCGAGCTCGGCCCCCACGGCATCCACTGCAACTACATCTGCCCGGGCGGAGTGGAGACCCCGATGATCCACCGCATCGAGAAGAACACCTTCGGCGACACCAAGACCCACGAGGAGTGCGAGCAGATATTCGGCGCCGCCTATCTCGATAAGCGCTACTGCCGCGCGGACGAGGTCGCCAACCTGGCCCTCTATCTCGCCAGCGATGTCTCCAGCCACATCATGGGCAGCGGCATCCGCATGGACGCCGGCATGGACGCCCTCTGCTGACCGCTTTTCACTTTTGTCAGTAAAACCCTCATTATATATTAACCAAAAACAGGAGGAAGAAAAAATGTTCGATCTTCACGGAAGAGTAGCAGTCGTCACCGGCGCTTCCGCCGGCCTGGGCCGCCAGTTCGCCCTCGCTCTCGCCCGCCAGGGCGCCGACCTCGCCATCCTCGCCCGCCGCGAGCGGAAGCTGAACGAGGTCGCCGAGGAAATCCGCGCCGTCGGCGTGAAGTGCCTCGTCGTCCGCTGCGACGTCAGGGAGCCCGAGGACGTGGCCAACGCCGTCAAGGCCGTCATTGCCGAGTACGGCAAGGTCGATATTCTGGTCAACAACGCCGGCGGCGGCAAGAGCAAGCCCCTGGACGAGTTCCCCGAGGAGGACTGGATCGACACCGTCAACACCGACGTTTTCGGCGTCATGCGCTGCACCCGTGATTTCGGCCGCGAGATGCTGAAGGCCGGCTATGGCCGCATCATCAACATCGCCTCCATCCTCGGCAAGGGCGGCCTGCCGGAAATCCCCATCAGCGACTACGCCGCCAGCAAGGGCGCCGTTATCAACTTCACCCACCAGATGGCCACCGAGTGGGCGCAGAAGGGCATCACCGTCAACTGCATCTGCCCGGGCTTCTTCCCCAGCGAGGCCAACAACCCCGAGGCCATGAAGGCCATGGACTACTTCATCAAGGACCGCACCCCGATGGGCCGTCCCGGCCGCGACGGCGAGCTCGACTCCACCGTCGTCTACCTCGCCGCCGACGAGAGCAGCTACGTCACCGGCAACATCTGCACCTGCGACGGCGGCTGGACCGCTATCTGACGAAATATACGCCCTGAAGGGCCCTCACCGGGGCCCTTCAGGGCGGCGAAAGCCAACCTAAGCCGATTATTAAAGGGAGGAAACGCACCAAATGTCCTGCTGCGATAAGAAATACGACTACAGCATACTCTGGCGCCCGATCGACATCAACAAGTGCCGCATCCGCAACCGCATAAGCATGTCCGGCATGGGCACCTTCACCCCGACCACCGTCGACCAGGTTGAGACCGAGAGCGGCCTGCGCTACTACGAGGAGCGCGCCAAGGGCGGCATCGGCCTTATCCACACCGGCGCTTACTTCATAGACGAAAAGACAGCCCAGGGCGGCCGCACCCTCGACTTCTCCACCGACAAGAGCATCCCGAGCGGCACCCAGCTCACCGAGCGCGTGCACCGCTGGGGCGCTAAGATATTCGCCCAGCTCTCCTGCGGCACCGGCCGCAACGGCATGCCCCAGATCGGCGAGCGCGTGCCCATCTCCTCCAGCGAGAACCCGAGCTTCTACAACCCCGACATGATCTGCCGCGCGCTGACCATCGACGAGATCGAGGAAATGATGGAGCACTGGAAGGTCGCCGCCCAGAACGCCGTTTACATGGGCTTCGACGGAATCCAGATCCACGCCCACGCCGGCTACCTCATGGACCAGTTCATGAGCGAGATCTGGAACCACCGCACCGACAAGTACGGCGGGAGCTTTGAGAACCGCTGCCGCTTCACCATGGAGACCGTCGACGCCATCCGCTCCGTCGTCGGCCCCGACTTCCCCATCACCTACCGCATCAGCCTCGACCACCGCTTCCCCGGCGGGCGCACCATCGAGGAGAGCATGAAGATACTCGACGTGCTCGACAAGTGCGGCATCGACGCTTTCGACATCGACGCCGCCTGCTACGAGACGATGGACTATATCTTCCCCACCCGCTACACCGGCGAGGCCTGCATGGCCTATGTGTGCGAGGAGGCCCGCAAGCACCTCACCAAGCCCATCATCAACACCGGCAACCACAGCATGGAGAGCGCCGTCGCCCTGCTCGAGAGCGGCAACGCCGATATCGCCCAGTTCGGCCGCCAGTCCATCGCCGACCCGCAGTTCGCCAACAAGCTGCGTGAGGGCCGCCGCGAGGATGTCCGCCCCTGCATCGTCTGCAACGAGGAGTGCATCGGCCGCATCTTCGGCCGCCTGACCCAGCTGAGCTGCACGGTCAACCCCTCCGTCGGCTTTGAGACCGCCATGGAGGTCAAGCCGGTCAGCAAGCCCACCAACGTCGTTGTCATCGGCGGCGGCCCCGGCGGGCTCGAGGCCGCGCGCTGCGCCGCCGAGCGCGGCTGCTCCGTCACCCTGTACGAGAAGGGCGACAAGATCGGCGGCACCTTCCTCACCATCGCCACGGGCGACTTCAAGTGGCGCATCCCGCAGCTCATCGAGTGGTACGGCGTGCAGCTCAAGAAGCTGGGCGTGAAGGTCGTCCTGAACGCCGAAATCAAGGCCGACGACCCCGTGCTCAAGAGCGCCGACGCCATTTTCGTGGCCACCGGCTCCAAGTCCGTCATGCCCAAAATCCCCGGCATCGACAACAAGAAGGTCGTCGACGTGGTCGACATCCACAAGAACGGCATGCCCGAGGGCGAGCGCGTCGTCATCTGCGGCGGCGGCCTTTCCGCCTGCGACACCGCAATCGAGTACGGCGCCAAGGGCGGCCGGAAGTTCACCATCGTTGAGATGCTGCCCCAGCTCGCCAGCGACGTCATGGTCGTCAACAAGATCAGCATCGACCGCCTGCTCAACGAGTACGGCGTGGAGCAGCTCACCAGCACCAAGGTCATCGGCATCACCGACGAGGGCGTCGAGGTAGAGCACGAGGGCGAAAAGCGCGTCATCCCCGCCGATGTCATCGTCGCCGCCTTCGGCCGCGGCCGCAGCCTCGAGCTGGCCGACGCCGTCCAGAACGAGTATCCGACCAAGACCGTCATCATCGGCGACTGCATGAAGCCCGCCAAGGCCGGCAACGCCATCCGCGAGGGCTTCTACGCGGCCATGTCCCTGAAGTAAGCCCAAAGCGCACAAACACACAACGCCCCCGCCATTGCCGCGGGGGCGTTTCGCAAAAGATATCGCTTTAAGGAGGGGAAAAAGTGAACGAATCCAAGAAATTTTTCGGCTATAAGGCGGCGATAGGCGCTTTCCTGGTCATGTTCGTCAACCTCGGCGCCTGCACCACCCTCGGCATATTCCTTACCTCGCTCAGCGAATACAGCGGCTGGGACCTCGGCATGGTGGGCTATATAGGCACGGTGAACACCATCGGCAACGTCATACTCAGTATAGTCGCCGTAAAGGCGCTCAGCAAGCTCGGCGCTAAAACCACCATGCTCATCTCCGTGCTTGCCTGCGCGATACACGTGCACCTTTACACCTTTGCCGTACCCGGGCAGAACATATCCACACTCGTGTTCTACTACCTGGCCGGCTTCATGGCCTCCTTCTCCATCACCTTCGGCACCCACGCCGTCTGCTCGAGCGTTATCGCCGACTGGTTCGTGGAAAAGCGCGAGCAGATCTCCGGCATAGTGTTTTCCGGCGCTGGCTTCGGCGCGGCCATATGGGTCTTCGCCGCCGGCCAGCTCTTCAAGGTCGTGGACTTTAAGGGCTGCTACCGCATACTCTCCATTTTCATCCTTGCAATCGGCCTCTTCTCCGTCATCTGCCTTATAAAGGACCCGAAAAAAATGGGCCAGAAGCCCCTCGGCTGGGACAATGCTGGCGCCGCCTCCGATGCCGGTGCGGCTGTTGACGTCCCGGGCGTGAGCAAGAGCGAGGCCCTGCGCTCCCCCGCCTTCTGGGTGCTCGCGCTCGCCCTGCTCTTCGTGTGCATGAGCGGCTCGGCCTATATGAGCTATGCCCCCTCCTGGTGGCAGGCTAACGGCCTTGACGCCACCGCCGCCGCCAACTGGAACGCTATCTATCTCGTGATTTCCGGCGCGGTGCTGCTCATAGTCGGCAAGGTGTTCGCAAAGGCCGGCCCGAGCATTTTCACAGTCATCGTCTGCGTCGCCTTCGTCGCCGCGATGGCCTGCATGGTCGCGCTGAACGGCCACCCCGCCACGCTGATACTCGTCGGCTGTGTCGTCTTCGCCGCGCTGGCCTATCCGCTGAACGCCAGCATCCCCGGCCTTATAGGTCAGAGCGTCTTCGGCGGGCGCGACTTCGCCGCGATATCCGCCACGCTGATGACCTCAGTCTATGTCGGCCAGGCCCTCACCGCGCCCGTGATGAACGCCTTCCTCGCCACCGAGGGCGGAATGGGCACCGCGTGGCTCTTCTTCGGCGGTACCGCCCTTGTCGGCATGGTGCTCATAATCGTGTCGATCGCGATCTCCCCGATGAAAAAAGCGGCAAAGTAAACCATATTCGTACATAAATCCACCCCCGGACATTTGCCCTGGGGTGGGTTGTTATGTCTCGGCACTTTTCCTCACGTGATCACGCTTCCGCGCGGGAATAATACAAACAGCCGCGGCGCAGGGCCGCGGCTGTTGAATTTTCCTGTGCGCTATGCCGCTTCCGGCACAGCTGCCTTGCCTCCGGGCACGGCCCGGTTACAGCAGCAGATAGATCATCAGCGGGAGGGTGACGGCGGAGAGGACCGTGCTGACGAACACGCACTCGCTGGCGAAGGCCTCGTCCTTACCGCAGCGGATGGTGAGCGCCGTTGCCAGCATCGCCACAGGGCAGGCGGCGAGTATCACGACGACGCCGAGGAACATCTCGTCGTGTATGAACGGCCTGAGCACCGCCCACACGGCCAGCGGCCCGATTATCAGGCGCACAAGGCTTACGACATACACCCTCCAGTTGCCCAGCGACTCCTTTATGGACACGGAGCCAAGGCTCGCGCCCACGACCAGCATACTCATCGGCACCGTGCCGGCGGATATGACGCTGAAGCACTCCACAACCGGCGCGGGGAGCTCCCAGCCTGTCAGCAGGAAGGCGATCGCAATCAGCGTCGCTATCATCGGGGGCGAGAGCACGCTTTTCAAGCTCATGGCCTTCGGGCTGCCGTCAATAAGCATGACGCCCAATGTGTAGATGAAAAGATTGAACGGTATGTTTGAGATTGTAGCTATGAGCACGCCCCCAGCCCCGAACACCGACTCCACGACCGGGAAGCCCACGAAAACAGTATTCGTAAATGCCACCGCAAAGGCCGCAATCCCGCGCTCGTTCGGTCCAAGGCGCATAATGCGCGCCATAATCAGACCCAGCAGCATGCAGATCCCTATCATGACGAAGAAGCCGAGCGCGTAAATGCCGATGTCCGCCAATGAGAGCTCGAGCTCCGCGCTCGTCACGGAGTTGAGAATCGTAAACACCAGCAGCACGTTCAGCACTACCTTTGAGCCGGAGCGGGTGAACTCCGGGCCGGTAACCCCAAGCTTCGTACACACGAAGCCCACGGCCATGATGAAAACAAGTATGCCCATCTGTGTGAGCACGGGGGTCATGTCCAAGTTTCAAACACCTCTTCCGTATGTCTCTCTTCTCTCCCGGCGTATCGCCGCGCCGGGGCGGCGCTATATCCTGAGTATAATCGTGGCAAGTGTGAAATAAATCAGCAGGCTCACCGCGTCCGTGATCGTGCTTATCAGCGGGCTGGCCATCACGGCAGGGTCTATGCCTATTTTCTCGGCTATCATCGGCAGGATGCAGCCGACTGATTTGGCGAAAATAACAACGAACACTATAGTCAGGCTTACCGTAAAGGCAACCATAACAGTGACATCCGGGTTTGAAAGCAGTATCCGGTCCACGAGCAGCATTTTGATGAAATTCACGCAGGCGAGCGTTATGCCGCAGAGCACCGCCACGCGGATCTCCTTCCAGACCACGCTGAGTATGTCCCGCGGCTCCGTGTCGCCTATTGACAGGCTTCGGATGACCGCGGTGGAGCTCTGCGAACCGGAGTTGCCGCCGGTGCCCATGAGCATGGGCACAAAGCCGGTGAGCACGGCAAACCTCGACAGGGCGTCCTCAAAATGCGTTATTATCATGCTCGTGAACGTGGCCGAGAGCATCAAAAACATCAGCCATGGTATGCGCCGCTTCCACATCTCCACAACGCCCGTGCGGGAATACGGCTTGTCCGAAGGGGAAATACCTGCCATGAGGTCGAAGTCCTCTGTGGCCTCCTCCTCGAGGACGTCTATGACGTCGTCAACGGTAACTATGCCTACGAGCCGGTCTTCCTTGTCCACGACCGGCACCGCGAGCAGGTCGTAGTCGGAGATCCGCTCCGCCGCCTCGCTCCGGTCGTCCGTCGTGCGGCAGAAGATGACGTTCCGGTCCATTATGTCCTCGATGACGGCGTCGTCGTCGGAGAGGAGCAGGTCCTTAACCGTCACAACGCCCTCGAGCTTGCGGTCCGCGCTCGTGACGTAGCAGACGTATATCGTCTCCTTGTCGTCGCCTATCCTGCGGATGCGGGCTATGCTCTCGCGGACGTTCATATACTTTTTAAGGTCCACGAACTCGGCCGTCATGATACTGCCGGCCGAGTTCTCCGGATATTTCAGATACTGGTTGATCAGCGCGCGGGTCTCCGGCGTGGCGGCGCGCATGACGCGCTTGACGATGTTGGCCGGCAGCTCCTCCATCATGTCCACGGCGTCGTCAACGTACATGTCCTCGACTATTTCGCCGAGCTCCTTATCGGTGATGGAGTTGATTATCTCCTGCTGCTCCGGCGCGTCGAGCTCGGCAAACACCTCGGCCCCATGCTCCTTGCTGAGCAGGCGGAAAACCGTGGCCATCTTCAGCGAGTCCTCCTCGCCCAACTCGGTGATGAACTCCGCGATGTCGAACTCGTTCATCTCCTCGAGCTCGAGCTGAAGGGCCTTCAGCCGCTTTGAGCGCACCAGCTCGAGAAGCCGCTCCCTGCGCTGGTCGTAGCTTTTCTCCTCCAAGGCGCGCACCTCCTCCCGTTTTCGCGCCCTGCGGCGCTTACACGCCCATATACTCCTTCTGCACTTCCGTCATGCCGTCTATCGCAACGCCGAGGGATGTCAGCTTGCGCCTGGCGACGGCGCTGTCTATCTCCTTCGGGACCTTTACCGGCTCCGCCTTCAGCCCGCCCCGGTGCTTCGCGAGGTATTCCGCGGACAGCGCCTGGATGGCAAAGCTCATGTCCATGATCTCGGCCGGGTGCCCGTCCGCCGCGGCGAGGTTGACAAGCCTGCCCTCGGCGATGACGAAAATCGTCCTGCCGTTCGGCAGCTCATAGCCGGTGATGTTATGCCGCGCCTCGTATTTGCGCACGGCGTACTCCTCCAGCCCGGCCATGTCGATCTCCACGTCGAAGTGGCCGGCGTTGGAGAGGATCGCCCCGTCGCGCATCAGCGCGAAGTGCTCGGCAGTTATGATGTCACGGCAGCCGGTGACCGTGCAGAATATTTCGCCGACCCTGGCGGCCTCGCTCATCGGCATGACCTCAAAGCCGTCCATCACAGCCTCGAGAGCGCATACCGGGTCCGTCTCCGTAACGGCTACTCGCGCGCCGAGCCCCTTGGCCCGCATTGCTACGCCCTTGCCGCACCAGCCGTAACCGCTCACCACGACGAGCTTGCCCGCAACGATAAGGTTGGTCGTGCGCATGATTCCGTCCCAGACGCTCTGCCCCGTGCCGTAGCGGTTGTCGAAGAGGTGCTTGCAGTCCGCGTCGTTCACCAGCATCATCGGGAAGGGCAGCAGCCCCGCCCTGGCCAGCTTGTTTATGCGCGTAATGCCCGTCGTCGTCTCCTCGCAGCCGCCTATCACGCCGGGTATGAGCTCGGGATAGTGCGTGCGCATCAGCTCGAGCAGCTCGCCGCCGTCGTCGATTATGATGTTCGGCCCGATTGCAAGCGCGGCCAGGAGCTGCTTTCTGTACTCCTCCTCCGTGGCGCCGTGCGTGGCGTGCACCTCCATTCCGCCCGCTGCGAGCGCGGCCGCCACGTCGTCCTGCGTGGACAGGGGGTTGGAGCCTGTCACGGACATCTGCGCCCCGCCCGCGGCCAACACGCGGCAGAGATAGGCCGTCTTTGCCTCAAGATGCACCGACAGCGCGATTTTCAGCCCGGCGAAGGGTTTTTCGCGCTCAAAGTCCGCCTCGATCCCGCGCAGCACGGGCATGTTGCGGCGGACCCATTCTATCTTCCGCTCCCCCTCCGGGGCGAGGGAAATGTCGTATATGTCGTTCATAGCGCGCCTCCTTTTCAAACATTCAGCATCTTATTCTATCACTCAAACGCCGCCGATTCAACAAAAAACGCCCTGTCTTTTTTGTAAAATCCGCGCCCGATCCCGTATATTGCGCCGTGCGTGGGCGGGGCCCGAGAGGGCGGGCGAATTTTGCATTTGCCAAAAGCATTTTTTTCAGTTCACATTCCCGCATTTTCAATAAATATTGTTTGTATCTTGATTATTGCCACATGATGTGTTAAATTATATGTAGTTGAAACGCATCGTTTTTTGTGCAAAAAAACGATGAAGCGCTTAAAAACGCACCCGAGGTGATTTTCGGATGAATCGGGAAAAGCTTGAGAGCTACCTTGAAAAGAACCCGTTTGCAAAGCTCAGCGACGTCGTAACACAGATTCTTTACGACGAGATAGTCGTGCTCGACATCCCGCCCGCCTCGAAGCTGAACATAAACCAGATAGCCACGGACTTCGGCATCTCGCGCACGCCGGTAGTCGAGGCGATAAACCGCCTTCAGTCCATCGGCTTTGTTGAAACCCGGCCGCATGTCAGCGGCTTTTACGTTACGGACATGAGCCTGCGCGACATGATAGACCTCTACGACGCGCGTATGGCGATAGAGTGCGAGGCCGCGGCGCTCTGCGCCGAAAAGGCATCGCCCGAAGAGATTTCAAAGCTCGACAGCCTTGCCGTCGAGTTCAAAAAGGCCGTCCCGATGATGGACGGCAACCGCCTGAAGGACACGGATATGCCGTTCCACAAGCTGATTGTCGAGTCCAGCGGCAATAAATACCTCATCAGGAGCTACAAGGAGCTGCTGCCCAACCTGACCATGTACCAGGGCTCCTGGCCGAAGTTCATCCCGCCGGAGCAGGTGAACCCCTGGTCGAGCCAGGTCGTGCACCAGCACGGGGCGATAGTTTCAGCAATCAAGCTGCACATCCCCTCCCTCGCGCGGCAGTCCATGGCCGAACACATCAGGTCCAGCCTGAACTTTGTCGCCTATTCGGACACGACGGACGATCCCTTCTGGATAGTCAAACGCTCCGCGGAGAAAAACCGAGCGAAGCAGCCGCCCGAGGGCCAGAAATAAGCGAAGGGAGCACGTAAATGAAAGAGGTCATAGTCCTTATCGGCAACTACGGAAGCGGTAAGACCGAGCTGGCGCTCAATTTTGCCTTCCGCGCCGCGCGGGAGGGCAAAAAGGTCGAGCTCATAGACCTCGACATGGTGAACACCTATTTCCGCCTAACGGACCGCGGCAACCTTGTCAAATCCCGCGAGATACGGCTCGTATCCCCCAACTATGTTCACGCGAGCGTGGAAACGCTCTCTCTCCCGGCCGAGGTGGCCAGCGCCTTTGCCCTCGACTGGGACACCGTGATATTCGACGTCGGCGGGGACCCCGCCGGGGCCACCGCACTCGGAAGATACCACGAGGACTTCGCCGCGCTGCCGGAGGGCAGCCTGAAGGTCCTGAACGTGGTCAACACGCGCCGGCCCATGGCCGGCACGCCGGAGAAGCTCGTCCACCTCATGCGGGACATGGAAAGGCACTCCCGCCAGCGCGTGTCGGGCTTCGTGAACAACACGAACCTCGCCCGCCTCGCCTGCGCGGAGGACCTCCGCGACGGGTACGAGATAATACGCGAGGCTTCGCTCGCCTCCGGCGTCCCGGTGCTCTACACCACCGGGCGCCCCGATTTGCTCGAGACCTTCCTCAGCGAGGGGCACGACAGCGCCTTTATCGGCGAGCCGATGCCGATAGAGACCTTCATGCACCGCGACTGGGAGACTTTTACGAAAGAGGGTCTGTGAACAAAGCTGTGCGCAAGTTTATCAAAACTCTATATCATTATCAGAAATGAGGTAGAAGCATGGTAAAACACACGATCAACGAGGAGCTCTGCAAGGGCTGCGGACTGTGCGTCAGGGCCTGTCCGAAGAAGATTTTGCAGATCTCCAAGACCAAGCTCAACGCCAAGGGCTATCACCCGGCCGAGATGATCGACCTCGCGGCCTGCATAGCCTGCGCGGCCTGCGCCCGCACCTGTCCGGATGTCGCCATCCGCATCGAGAAGGAATAGGAGGAGGAACGAGACATGGCATTGACTCTTATGAAGGGCAGCGAAGCCATAGCGGAGGCCGCGATCCGTGCCGGCTGCCGTTACTTCTTCGGCTACCCCATCACTCCGCAGACCGAGATCCCCGAGTACATGTCCGCGCGCATGCCCGAAATCGGCGGCTGCTTCCTGCAGGCTGAGAGCGAGATAGGCGCGATAAACATGGTGTACGGCGCCGCCGGCACCGGGGCGCGAGTGCTCACCAGCTCCTCCTCCCCCGGCGTCTCCCTTAAGCAGGAGGGCATAAGCTACATAGCCGCCTCCGAGCTGCCCTGCGTCATCATGAACGTCATGCGCGGCG
>LBJMR02800__coassemble_733_pt1 | contig 18712 bp, 17 predicted proteins | sample LBJMR02800__metabat2_low_PE_004 | metagenome-assembled genome bin LBJMR02800
GGGCTGTGAGTGCCGCGAGCGTAAGCGAAGCCATGCACGGTTTTGGTGGCTGACGTCATTCACCTCTCGGGATGACCACGTTGCAGAGCTGCTTTTGCGCCGCAAAGCGGCGCACTATGCATCCAAGCGCAGCTTGGCGTTTTTCTTTGGGGCGCCACTCCCGTTTCTTTGGGCAAGACCAAAGAAATGGGGTGGCAAAAGGTTTCGCCCCTGCAATCACCCGACGGCGGCCTGCAGCAGGGCATTCGCAACCGGCCCGGCGTTCGTCAGCCCGCCGCCCGCGTGCTCAACGAGTACCACGAAGGCGTATGGGTGCTCCGGATCGTTCAAAAACCCGGTCATCCAGGCGTGCGAGGTCCCGTCGCCCACCTCGGCAGTGCCGGTCTTGGCCGCCACGTCGAGGCCCGGGAAGGTCCACTCCCCGCCGTATGCCGTCTCCACGTTGTAGTCCATCATGGACGCGATCTGCCTCGCGGTGTCCGCGCTGAGCAGGCTCGTCTCGCGGTCGAGCTCCCCGTGCCCGAGCAGCGTCGGCTCATATACGCTCCCGCCGTTTGCGATAGCCGCCACATAGCGCACCATCGCGTAGGGGCAGACAAGGTCGTTGTGCTGGCCTATGCCCGTCCAGGCGAGGCCGATGCGCGCGTCCTCCTGCTCCCAGTCGATGCTGCCCCGGGTGACGTCCATGCCGTCGAGAGTCAGCGACGCGGTGAACCCGAGCTTTTCGGCGTACTCCACCAGCGTGTCGTAGCCCAACTCGAGCGCGATCTCGCCGAAGGCGCAGTTGCAGGAGTTCGCCAGCGCCTGCTCGATCGTCTGGCTACCGTGCGTGCCTGTGCAGTTGAGCTTTATCCCGTCGAGGTCGCTGCTCCCGGCGCAGTAAAAGCTCCGCTCGAAGAGGTCGGGTATGTTGTCGATCGCCGCGGCGAGAGTAACCAGCTTGTATACGGAGCCGGGGACGAAGCTCGCCCCGATGGTCTTGTTTATATACGTCCCGTCCGCCGGGGAATCGGAGGGGTTCGCCGGGTCGTCCGCCGGGGTGGAGACCATGCAGAGTATCTCTCCCGTAGTGTAGTCCATCAGCAGCACGGCCCCGTTCCGGCCCGCGAGGGCGTTGTACGCCGCGGCGTTCAGGGCGGAATCCACCGTCAGCTGCAGCGTTTTCCCGCTGGAGGTGCCGTTCACAAAGCTGTAGCCCGTCAGCCGGTCGCGGAACTGCCTGAGAGCCCCGGTGGCAACGTTCCCGCGCGTGTCCCCCGTCAGGTGATAGGCCGCGCGGCGCACGGTCTCGTCCGCCGCGAAGGAATACGTCTCCCCGTCCGAGGTGTAGAGCACCACCCCGTTGCGGTCCAGGAGCTGCCCCGCCGGCGAGCCGCCGGAAAAATACGTGGCCCAGGCCCCGCCGCCGTCCGCCAGCCTCACGAGGTACACCGCGAGCCCAACGACGAGGGCAAGGGCTATCAGCAGCGCGGCGGCTGCGCGGCGCTGTACTTTTTTCATGAGCGCTCCTCCTCGCCGTCATAATATTCCCCGCCGTCCTCATCGTCCTCATACTCGGGATACGCCTCCCGCGGACCGCCGCGCGGGAGGGCGCTCTTCTCCCGCCGCACGACGAAGCTCGCGTTCCTGCGCGTGTCCGTGGCCTTGACAAAGGCGAGCAGCATCCAGCAGGAGAGCAGCGAGGTGCCGCCCTTGGACACGAAGGGGAAGGTGACGCCGGTAAACGGCAGTATGTCCAGCGAGCCGAACACGTTCAGCCCCATCTGCACCATCATCAGGCTCACCGCGGCGCAGCCTGCGATAACATAGAAGGTGCTCCGCCCCTGCGAGGCGTTGCGCACCGCAAAGAGCGCGAGGGCGATAACGGCGAGCATGGCAGTCACCGCGATTATCAGCCCCAGCTCCTCGCTGAGCACGGCGAACACCATGTCCGTATTGGCCGCAACGATGTCCTTCAGCCAGCCCTCGCCGGCGCCCTGGCCGAAGAGCCCGCCGGAGGCTGCGGCGCTCATGGCGCGCGTCTGCTGGAAGCCGGCGTCCCACACGTCCTCCCAGGCGTGGCCCCAGGTGGCGAAGCGCTGGGCGATATAGGGCTTCACGCTCAGCACAAGGAAGCCGGCCAGGCCCGCGCCGGAAACGGCGAGCAGCACCGTGGCAAAGCTGCCCGAGCGCATGAAGGACACCACGAGGAAGGTCGCAAAGAAGATGACCGCCGTGCCGAAGTCGCCCATCAGCGCGAGCGCGCAGACGCATACGGCGGAAAACACGATGTAGCCGAACAGGTTCCGCCGCGCGAACAGCCGGTCGAGCGTGGCCGCCCCGGCGTAGATATAGCAGACTTTGACGAGTTCGGAGGGCTGTATGGTAAAGCCGCCTATCTCCAGCCAGTTCATCGAGCCGCCGCGCACCTCGCCCATCACAAGGTTCAGCGCGAGCAGCCCGAGGGCCGCGGCCGCGGCCAGCCAGCGGGTCTTTTTCACGCGGTCCAGGTCGCGCAGCCACCAGCCGAGGAAGAAATAGAGCGCCACCCCGGCGATTATCAGTATCACTTCCTTGAGCATGTCGTCCGGCGTGCTCGTGGCGCAGACCTCCACGCCGAGCGTGGTCAGGAAAAAGGCCAGCGTCTCGGTCTCGAAGCCAGTGCGCCCGAGGGTGCGCATAAACAGGTAGCAGAACCACTCCGCCGCCATCAGCGCAAGGAAGGACAGGCAGATGATATATACGTGCTCGTCCGCCGCCGTCACCGTGAACTCCAGCGCCAGAAAGGCCTGGAACAGCGAGAGTATGAACAGCGTCACCCCCGGGCCGACATAGCGCCCCGGTGCGGTGCGGCAGCGCTCAAGCCGCTCCCGCTCGGCCTCGGAGATGCCGCGGAAGGCGGTGGCGCAGCCGGCGAAGTCGATCTCGTCCCCGTCGCCCACTTCCTCCCAGCTCCCGGCCTCCTCGCCGTTCACGAACGTGCCGCCCTTGCTGCGCAGGTCCGTCAGGGTCCAGTCACCGTCCCCGTCGCGCTGCAGCGAGGCGTGCATCCTCGAAACCGTCGGGTCCTCGAGCACAATGTCCGCCGAGCGGGCCCTGCCCACGATGCACTCCCAGTGGTTCACCGGGTGCTCCGTGCCGTTCAGGTCCACGATGTAGGCCCAGGTCTCCGGCTCATAGCGCTCGCGCAGCATGGAGCGCACGCAGCGGAGCAGTATCCACAGCGCGAGCACCGGCAGTATGTACTTCGTCCCCTGCATGATGTATCCGGTCATGTCCGGCAGGTTTTCCATCTGAATCCTCCTGTGTTTTCGCGGTAAACGCCCCTGCCCGTCTCGGCGAAGGGCGGAAAGTGTTTTTTATCGCCTTTCGGCCTTGCGCGGCCTCTCCTCCGCGCCGATTATATCATTTTAAGCCCCCGTTGACAACCGGCGCGCCGTGCAATAGAATAATGCTGTCGGGCGCCTGTATCGGGCGGCGCGTCCATATGACGAATTTTCGCGGTTTATGTTCTTTAGCCGCGAAGGGGGAGGCGGCGCGGAAAACGCCGCGCTGCGTCCGATATCCGCCGCTCACGCGGCCGAATGGGGGATCTGTATGAAAAAACTTGCCTTGGCTCCGCTGCTGCTGGCTCTCGCGCTTCTGCTCACGGCCTGCGGCGTGGGCGGCGCCGTGGCCTCGCGCCTCGTCCAGGGGAATCTGGACGCCATCTACTTCGGCGAGCCCGGGGAGGACTACTTCGAGCTCGTGAACGCCACACCGGAGGACATCGAGGAAACCTATCAGCAGGGCATGGAGGTGGAGGCGCAGACCTTCGCCTACTACTACTCCGTCGACTACCTGCCGGACGATCTCCTCGCGGAAATAGCTGACATGTACAAGCAGATCTATCAGAGCGCGAAGTACGAAGTCGGCACGGCGAGCGAGCTCTCGGACGGCAGCTACGCCGTTCCCGTAACCGTCTACCCGCTGAACATCCTCGAGCTCGTGAACGAGCGCGGCGCGGAGTACACCGAGGCGTATAACGCCCAGTTCACCGACGGGCAGATAGCCTCGATGACCGAGGAGGAGTACATGGAGTACGACGCCGGCTGGGCGCGGACCATCGTGCAGTGCTGCCTCGACTGCATCCCGGACATGGACTACATGGAGCCGGAGTCCCTCGTGATCCAGGTCGCGCAGGATTCGGACGGCTACTGGCGCATGAACGAGGACGACTTCGCGGCCTTTGACGCCGCGGTCATATACTATCCCTGATCCGGAGGCGCGATACATAAGATGCTTGGCATGATAATCCTCGTGACCGCAATCGCCGGAGTAGGCGGCACGGGCCTCGGCGGCGTGATTGCCGCGCTCTTCCGGCGCGATTCAAGCCGGCTCGTCAGCCTGCTCCTGGCCTTCGCCGGCGGTATAATGACCGGCGTGGTCTGCTTCGATATGATAGAGTCCGCACTCAACCCGGAGGGCTCCTCCGAACCGGTGAGTGTGTTCTTCGTAATGTTCGGCGTAATGCTCGGCTATGTCGTCATCTGGCTGCTCAATCTCTGGATAGACTCCAAGACCAACCACGAGATAGAGCACATCGACGAAAACCACCCCAAAACCGCCGACGACCTCGACGAGCTCATCCACTCCGACCACTACGCCCGCCACGAGCAGGTGAGCGAGGACGGCGGCCCCGCCTCGGCGTACCAGCTTTTCATCGCCGGCGTGGTAATGGCCTGCGCCATCGCGCTGCACAACATGCCCGAGGGCATGGTGATAGGCGCGAGCTACGCCAGCGACACCGCCGCGGGCATAGCCGGCGGCATGGGCGTCGTGATGGCCGTGGTCATCGGGCTGCACAACATCCCGGAGGGCATGGCCGTGGCCGTGCCGCTGATAACCGGCGGCATGAAGCGCGGCAAGGCGATACTGATAACCGCCCTCTCCGGCGCGCCCACGATAATCGGCGCCGTCATCGGCTTCGCATTGGGCACGCTCTCGCCCTTCTGGCTCTCGCTCTCGCTCAGCTTCGCCTCGGGCGCGATGCTGTACGTCGTTTTCGGCGAGCTTCTGCCGGAGGCCATACTGATGTGGCGCTCCAAGATGCCCGCCCTCGCCTCCGTCATCGGCATACTCATCGGCCTTATGATAATCTACATATGAGGTTCATCTGCTTCGGCGACTCCAACACCTACGGCTATGACAACCGCTCGTTTTTCGGCGGCCGCTACGATGAAAACACCCGCTGGCCGCGCCTGCTCGCCAAAATGTCCGGCGGCGAGGCCGTCGAGCTGGGCGAAAACGGCCGGCGCATCCCGCGCACGGAAGCGGAAATACAAAACGCCCTCGGCTCTCTCCGCCGCGCCGGGCCGGCGGACTTCCTCATCGTCCTGCTCGGCGGGAACGATTTGCTTTCAGACGGTGCGGAGGCCTCGGCGGAGACGGCCGCGGCGCGGATGGAGCGCTTCCTCCGCCGGACGGATGAGCTGCCGGAGCTGCGCTCCGCAAAAAAAGTGCTCGCCGCCCCTCCGCCGTTCACCCGCGGCGCCTGGGTGAGCTCCGAGCGCCTTATCTCGGAGTCCCGCCGCCTCGCGAAAAGCTATGAACGGCTCGCCGGCCGGCTCGGCTGCGCCTTTTTGAACAGCGGCGAGCTGCCGCTTCAGTCCGACGGGGTGCACTTCACCGAAGAGGCCCACCGCCTCCTGTCGGAGAAGCTCCTGCCCCTTCTCAAACGCTAACAGAGCAAAAAGCCCGCGCATTTCAAGCTGCGCGGGCTTTTTTGTCGAAAAGCTTCGCTCATATTTCGCAGAACGCCGCGCAAGCGGCTTCAACACATTTTCGGCGGCGTGTACGTCGCCGAAAACACTTTACGCGAAGCGAGCGTCGAATTGTCCGCCTTTGGCGGACAACCGAGGCGCCAGTCTGCGACTGGAGGCATAGCGCGGCCCGGATGGCCGCGAGGAGCAGCCACGGAGCGGCGCGGCGGCCGGGGGCCTTCCTGTCTAAAAAGGACCTTTGGTCCTTTTTAGACAGTTTCGCGGGCTCTTTTCATATCTCCCCGAAGGCGAAGCGCAGCACCCGCCGCGCTGCGGCCTCCGCCGCAAGGCGCGAGACGCGCCCCGAGCGCAGCGCGAAGTACACGTCCCTTACCGCCGCGGGCGTTCCTGGCATGATCAGGTCGTTCCCCGCCGCGCAGCAGAGCTCGTGCCGGCTGCCGTCGTGGCCCGTGGCGAACCAGTCCGTCATGACCAGCCCGCCGAAGCCCCACTCGCAGCGGAGGATGCCCGTCAGCAGCTCCCGGTTGTTCGGCGCGTAGACCCCGTTCACAAGGTTGTAGCTGCTCATAACGGCCTTTGCCCCGCCTTTCTCCACGGCTATGCGGAAGCCCTTCAGATAGAGCTCGCGCAGCGCCCTCTCGCCCACGCGGCTGTCCGAGCGCGTGCGCTCCGTCTCCGTGTTGTTGCAGGCGAAGTGCTTGATGACGGCGTACCTCCCCTGCCGGGACTGCACCCCGCGGCAGACGGCCGCGGCCATCTCCCCGCTGAGCAGCGGGTCCTCGGAAAAATACTCGAAGTTCCGCCCGCAGAGCGGCTGCCGGTGCAGGTTCATCGCCGGCGCGAGGTAGAAATTGACGCCGTACTCCTCCATCTCCGCGGCGACGGCCTCGCCCTGCCGCCGGAGCAGCTCCGTGTCCCAGCTCTGGGCCATCGCGGTCGCGCAGGGCCAGGAGGTAGTGAACTGGTAATACGTCCTCTTCGGGCTCAGCGCGCGCAGGGCACCCCGCAGCAGCTTCACGGCGCGCGAGCCGTCCAGCGCGGAGGGGATCGCCGGCAGGGTGTAGGGCTCAAGGCGCGACTCGCGCTTGAGGTTCAGCCCCTGCGGCCCGTCCGCCATTATCAGGTCGCGCGCGCCCTTTTTCAGCAGTATGGCGCTCGTCCTGCCGCAGGAGCCGAAAACCGTGGCGTGGAAGGGCGGCGTATAGGTCGAGCCCGTTATGATCTCGGCGAGGGCGGCGTCCGAAAGCTGCGCCGCGGCGGCGTCCACCCTCGCGGAGCGGTACATTTCCGGTTCGGCGTAGCTGTGGCGCAGCGGCTTTATGTCCGCGGCGCTCACGTCCAATATGTCGAGGCCCTCGGGCAGGACCTCCGCCTCCCGCGCCGGGGGCGCGAGCTGCTCTATGGGCCGCTCTGGCGCGCAGAGCCGCCTGCACCGCTCCGTGACGGCCGGGGCGTCCAGCTCTATCACCGCCGCGGGGGCGGTGTCGCGCGAATTCCGCCCGAGGCGGAGCACATATCTGCCCTGCTCGAGCACATAGCGGCTGTCGGCGTCGTCATATGCGGCGAAATCCCGCAGGTCGAAGCCCAGCTCCACCGAGCAGACGCCGCCGGCGGGCAGCACCGGGGTCTTAGCGAAGGCGGCGAGGGACTGGTACTCCCGGCCCAGACCGCCCTGCGGCGCACTGAGATAGAGCTGTACCACCTCGCGCCCGGCGCGCCCGCCCGTGTTCTCCGCCAGCGCGCGGACCTTCACGCGCGTCCCTTCGATCTCCGCCCCGGCGTATTTTATGGCGAAGGACGTGTAGCCCAGCCCGTAGCCGAAGGGGTAGCGCGGCGCTATGCCAACGCTGTCGAACCAGCGGTAGCCCACGTAAATGCCCTCGCGGTACTCCTCAAACCGCTCGCCGCCGTGCCGCGGCGGGAAATCGCCGAGGCTCTCGGCCCAGGTGTCCGTCAGCCGCCCGCCTGGCTCCGCCGCGCCGGTGAGCACGTCGAACACCGCGCTGCCCATCTCCATCCCGCCCTGGGAGGCGTAGAGTATCGCGTCGAGGTCCAGCTCGCCGTCAAAGCCGAGGTCCACCGGCGCACCGGAGTTTATCACGAGCACCACATGCCTGTACATGGACTTCAGGGCCCTCAGGTGCCCCTCCTCGGCGTCCGTTATGTAGTACCCGCCCTTTTCCGGCAAACGGTCCGCGCTCTCCCCGGCCTGGCGCATCAGGACGTACACGGCCGTGTCCGTCCCCGCGGCGTCCTCCGCCGTTATCTCCCCGCCCTCGGGCGGGACGAACGGGTGCTGCCAGGCCACGTCGGACTGCTTTGTCAGCGGCACGCCCTTTATCAGCTCGGCTATCTCGCCGCTCCAGGCCGCGCGCGCGGCGAGGTAGAGCTCGTCGTAGCCGTCCAGCCACATGCCGGTGCTCACGATCCAGCCGCCGTCCAGGAAGCCACGCTCGATGTTTACGCTGCGCCGCGGGTGCGTGTCCCCGCTGCCCGTGCCGCCGAAGCTCGTGTGCCGCACCCCGGCGCCATAGAGCGCCGCGCGCTCGCCGGACAGGGGCAGCGCGCCGTTATTCTTCAGCAGCACCATGCCCTCCGCCGCGCACCGGCGGGCGAGGGCCCGGTTGGCCCTCTCAAGCTCCGTCTCTTCCGGGCTTGTCCGCGCGAATATCTTTTTCCTCATACCAGATTACGTCCCTTCCGTCAGTGCCTGGCGCTCCATTGCGCCAAAATAACTGTCAAACTCCTCTATGCACTCCGGCGCGGCGGAATACGCCTCCCCGCCGAGGCTGCAAACCGGGAATGTCAGCGTCAGCTCACCTTCCCCGTAAAACGTGACGGACACCGATGCCGCGCCGGGCTCGGAGACGTCGGCCTCGCCGTCCCGCCGGAGCTCGATCCCCGCCGCGGTGCCGATGAGGGCGGCGATTTCGCCGGCGTCCTCTATTATGACCGTCTCCCCATGGCCCCGGAGCTCCGCGCGCGTCACGTTTTCCGGCACGAGCGGGGCGATGTCGATTTCCCCCTCCCCCTGCGCGCCGCAGGCGGAGAGGAACATCAGCGCGAGCAGCATCGCGGCAGCCGCCGCTTTCTTCACAGTCTGTGCCTCCTTTATTTATCTTTTTCCTTCTCTGTCCAGGCCCCGGTTTCCAGGAACCGCCTTGCCCTCGCGTCCGCGCGGGCGGTCAGAGCGTCCCCGAGCCCCATGAGCGAGAGCAGCTTTATCGCGTTCCGCGTCTCCGAGCGCCCCGGCCGCGCGCGGTAGTCGAACGCCATCTCCCCGCCCTCTATATGCTCCTCAAAGTGCAGCAGGGAAAAGCTCCCCGCCAGCAGCACGCAGAGCTCGGCGTCGTGCGTCGCGGCAAGGCAGAGGCACCCCCGCCTCTCGATCTCCGCGAGTATCTCGCAGGCGGCCGCTATGCGCTCGGTCGTGTTCGTACCGCGCAGCACCTCGTCGAGCGCGCAGAATATCCGCGCCCCAGGCCGCTCCGCCGCGTCGAGTATGCGCTTCACGGCGCGGATCTCGGCCATGTAGTAGCTCTCGCCGGAGAGCACGTCGTCGCTGAGCGCCATGGAGGTGTACAGCCGGAACGGCTCGCCCCTCCAGCTCTCCCCGGGGCAGGTGCATATGCACTGGGAAAACAGCGCGGCTATCATCGCCGTGCGGAGATAGGTGCTCTTGCCCGAGGCGTTCGAGCCCGTTATCAGCACGCAGCGTCCCCCGTCGAGGCCGTTCGGCACGGCGGAGCGGAGCAGTGGATGGACAAGCCCGCGTCCCACCGCACCGCGCACGTCGCCGGAGTAGTCGATTTCCGGGTCGCAGCAGCGCTCCGCCCTCCGCCTGTAGGAGGCGACGGCGATGAAGGCGTCCAGCGAGCCGAGGCTTTCAAAAACCGTGAGCAGCTCGCCGCCCAGGCCGCCGAGCCGTGTCTTCAGGTATTCATACATGATCAGGTCGAGCAGGAAGAGGGAGCTGAGCAAATCCCCCGCGTCGCTGCCCCCGCTGCGGGACACCCCGCCGGTGCGCAGCAGCGGCTTCATCCGCCCGAGGGCCTCATACGCCTCGCCAAGCAGGGCGTCGAGGCGCGGGCTGCCCAGTTTTTTCAGCTTTTTTACGGCGAACGCCATGGAGACGCTGAAATTCACGGCGTCGAAGTCCGCCTGCACCCTCCGGAGCGTTACCTCCCTGAGCATGGCGTTGAAGCTGAACAGCGCTATCGTCAGCAGCAGCGCCCTCGCCCCAAAGAACGCCGCGAGCAGGGGCGAGAGGGCGAACGCGAGCGCGAGCAGGATATATACGCCGAGCAGCATGCCGCGGTGGACACCCGGGTTGAAAACCCGCTCCACGTCCGCCCGGCGGAAGCGCCCAAGCCGCGCGAGGATATACTGCGCCTTCAGCCGGCCCTCCTCGTCTTCCTCGGCGAAGGAGATGAAGGCCCTTCTCCGGGCGAATTCCCGCTCCGTCATTGCCGGAGCGTGCAGGATGTGATAGAGATACTCCTCCCCCGGGGTGGACTGCGTAGAATTCAGCATTTTGAACAGCCTGTCGCCGTCCAAATCGTAGTACGTGATCCCGTCGACGTACTCCCCCTTCCGCCGCTCACGGATGTAGCGGTGGAATTCGCCTATCAAATCCATGTCCCCGGGCGAGTAGTTTACCTCACTCTCCCTGCCGTATTCCCTCGCAAGCCGCCGGAGCAGCCTGCGCCTGGTCTCATAAATCAGCATCTTGCCCTCCCGCGGCCAGATATGCGGCGTATTCCCTGCGCCGCGAATAGCCAAGCCCCTCCGCCAGGGCGGCGGAGACAGCGGTGTGCGCGTCCCACTCGGGGTACAGCCCCCGCTCGAGGCAGCCGGCGATATACCTCGCCGCGCAGCAGCGGGCCAGTCCGCGCCGGCGCATGTCCGGGCGGGTGTCCACCTCTATCTCAACGCCGCCGCGGCTCCTGGCATACGCCGCCGCACCCGCGCAGAGCTCCCCGCCGCTCAGCAGCACAAAGCCCTCGTAATTTTCGCCCACGTGCCCCGGGGCGAGGTCGCGGCTCCACTCCTCCGCGCGGCAGAGCGCGGCCATTTCGCCGTCCAGCCGACGCAGCTCAAATCCCGGCGGCGCGGCGCCAAGTTTCCTGAGCCGCGGCAGCTCCTCCGGCCCCGGCGCGGCTCCGAAGGCATAGCGCGTGAAGCGCCTCGCGCCGGGCGCGGTGCGCTCTATGGCCGCGGCCCACGCCGCCGTCTGCGGCACGAGTATCGCGGCGGCGCAGCCTGAGAGCAGATCTCCGTCCGCCTCCCCGGCGAAAAAGGCGAAGTCGCCTATCTCCGCCGCCGCGGAGCGGCCCGACGCGGAAGCGCGCACCCGGCCCATCGTCCCCTCGAGGCAGGCCGCGGCAATCACTCCGCCGAAGCCTCCGAAGAGCCCCTTCAGTTCATTTCCCAACGCAGTACCTCTCAAAAATCCTGTCCACCACATCCTCGCGGACCGTCCTGCCCGTCAGCTCGCCGAGGGCGGAGAGCGCGTCCTCCGCGCCGGTCAGCACGGCGTCCGGCGTCAGCCCGGAGGTGAGGGCGTCAAGCGCCGCCTCCACCGAGCCGAGCGCGCGCCGCGCCGCCTCCGCCTGACGGGCGTTTGTGAGTATCTCGCCCGCCGGGGCCGCCGGGGAGGGGAACAATCGCGCTATGGCGGCGCAGAGCCCGTCCACCCCCTCGAGCGTCCTCGAGCTCAGCTCCACCACCGCGTTGAACCCCCCGCCCAGATCCGCGGCGGAGAGCGCGGCGGGCAGATCCCGCTTGCTGATAACGGCAATGGCCCGCTTAGCAGCGCGGGCGGCGGCGAGCGTCTCTTCATCCTCCTCCGTCAGTGGCGCCGAGCCGTCGAACACGGCTATAACGAGCTCCGCGCCCTCCGCGGCGGAGCGGGCGCGCTCCACGCCGAGGCGCTCGGCCTCGCCCTCCGCCTCGCGCAGCCCGGCCGTGTCCGTCAGCCGGACGGTCACGCCGCCGAGGACGGCCTTTTCCTCTATCGTGTCCCGGGTCGTGCCCGGCATATTTGTCACTATCGCGCGCTCATAGCCGAGCAGCGCGTTCATCAGCGAGCTCTTCCCGGCGTTCGGCCGGCCTATCAGCGCGGCGCGCACGCCCTCGCGCAGTATCCGCCCGCGCTCAAAGGTGCCGAGGATGCGCCGCAGCTCCTCCGCCGCTGAGGAGAGCGCAATGCGGCACTCCTCAGCCTCAAAGGGCTCTATGTCCTCGTCCGGGTAGTCCAGCACGGCCCCGAAGTGCGCCTCGAGGTCGAGCAGCGAGGAGTAGACCGCGCCGATCCTGCGGCTGAGCGCGCCGCCGAGCTGGCCCACTGCGTTTTCCGCCCCCGCGGCGGTCTCTGCCTCTATGATGTCTATGACGGCCTCGGCCTGGACAAGGTCCATGCGCCCGTTCAAAAACGCCCGGCGGGTAAACTCCCCAGGCAGCGCCTGGCGCGCCCCGGCGGCGAAGAGGGCGTCGAGCGCCTCGCGCAGCACGGCCGGCGAGCCGTGGCACTGCAGCTCCGCCGTGTCCTCGCCGGTGTAGCTGTGCGGCGCGCGGCTTATGGTGGCAAGGCAGATGTCGATCGCCGCGCCGCTCCTGCCGCTGAGCGTGCCGTAGACCAGCTTCCTGTCCGCATGGGCGGAAAGGCGCTTCCCGTCCGCCGGGGAAAAGACCTGCTCCGCGGCGGCTATGGCCTCCGGCCCCGAAATCCGCACTATCCCTATGGCCGTCACCGCCGTCCCGGTGGCTATGGCCGCTATCGTGTCGTTCATGCTGCCCTCCCTGATTCAAAAAAGGCCCGATACTGCAAAAGGAGCCGGCGCGCGGCCGGCTCCCCGTTTTTGTGTGTTCAGCCGAGGCTGACGGACACGCGCTCACCGGAATCGAACATCCGGACGGCGATTGCCGCGACCTCGGAGCGCTTTATCCCGCTCTCCGGCAGGAAATAGCCCTCCGCGTTCGAGCCGTTGAGTATGCCCGCGCGGTAGAAGGCGTAAATCGCCGCCGCGCCCTCGTCACCAGCGGCAACGTCTGGTATAGCGCCGTCGGCCACGGAATTTATTGCGGCGTATTCCGCCGCGGGCAGCGCGTTGTAGAAGAGCGCCACATAGTCCCTGCGGCTTATCGCGGAGTTCAGCTCCGAGGCGCTCATCTCCGCGTACTCCGCGCCGGCCACGCCGTTTTCAAGCGCGTAGTCGAGGAAGGTGGAGTACCACTCCGGGTCCGCGCCGTTTTCGAGCGTGACCTCCCCCTCGTAATAGAGCTGGTGCATGCATGCGGCGATCTTTACGGCCTGCGCCACGGTGAAGCTGCCCTCCGGCGAGAAGGTCGTTGCGTTCATGCCGTCTATCAGCCCGAGCCGCACCGCGGCGTAGACATAGCCGCTGTACCACTCTCCCGCGGGCACATCGGTGAATTCCGGGACATATTCTATGACCTCATACGCCCCGCTCACGGAAAAGGAGCTCGTGCCGGAGGAGGTCACAACGGCGTCGCAGCCCTCGCAGGCTATATAAAGCTGCCCGAGGTTGAACCGCCCGTTTCCGGCCTCGCCGCCGACGGTGGCGTTCACGAGCGCGCCGGCGTTCAGCGCAACCGCAGCCGAGCCGGAGGTGAGCACTGCCGAGGCCCCCTCGCGCAGGCGCAGCGCCTCGCCGTTCGAGAGCGTCACGCTGCGGGTGCCGGACACCCCGGCCTGGAGCGCGGATTCATACACCTTCCCGAGCTCGGTTTCCGCGGCCCCGGCCGCCTCGTCCACAAGGTTTTCCGCCCAGCTCTCCGCGTAGTCCCGGGAGACCAGCGGGTCGCCCGCCCCGCCCGCGGCGGAGGCGGAAACGCCGAGCAGTGCCGCTGCCAAAAGCAGCGTAAGGATACGTTTGAACAAGGGCCTACCTCATTTGTCCTTTCCCGCCTCGGCTGCCGCCTTGGCGTCTATGCTCTCGGACAGGTAGTAGCCAAGGGCAAGCAGGCTGTCCGAAAAATGTATGTTCTCGACTATCACGCCCGGTCCCACGTCGAGCTCCACGTTCGTGAAGTTCCAGATGGAGCGGACGCCGAGCTCCTGCAGGTCGTGCGCTGCGCGGTTTGCCATCACCTTCGGCACGGAGAGGACCGCCACGTCCACCGGCCCCTGCTCGAAGGCGCCCGGCAGTTCGGATATGTCGTGGATCATAATGCCGCCGATGCTCGTGCCGACCAGTTCCGGCCTGACATCATAGGCGGAGGCTATGTGGAAGCCGTACTGCTCGAAGCAGAAGTTCTCTATGAGCGCGCGGCCTATGTTGCCGACGCCCACGAGCACCGCGGAAAAATGCCTGTTCATGCCAAGGATGGAGGCGATCTCGCCCCTCAGCGCGGTGACGTTATAGCCGTAGCCCTGCTGGCCGAACTCGCCGAAGCAGCTGAAGTCCTGGCGTATCTGGGAGGAGGTGAGGCCCATTTGCCGTCCCAGCTCGCCGGAGGAGATGCGGTCCACTCCCGCGCTGCGGAGCTCGTCGAGCTTGCGCAGATATCTTGGCAGCCGGCGGATAACGTTATTGGATACCCTTGCCTGTTTCATGGATCATCTCACCTGTTCCTGACGCTTATAAATGTCCAAACGTGCGCGGCGGCGCTCGCTGCACACATTGTGGTAGAATATTATACCACGGGAAACAGGCGGTTTCAAGCACATTTTCCGGTATGTTGAGCGGTAAAAACCCCCTTTTTGCACCGCGGACGGCGCAAAAAGGGGGTTATGATCCATTAGAGCTTCAGCCGCCGACCGCGCTTAGGAAGTCGGCCGCGCTGCCCTCGGCCGTATAGGCCTCGCCTTCACAAAGGCAGGCGAGCCCGCCTCCGACGATAAAGACCTCGACGACGATCTCGCCCTCGTCCGAGCTGAAATTGACGCTGTATCCGTCCACGTCCGGCTCGGCCCCGCCGTACGGCCCGGCGTACTTGAGGATCGAAGCGAGCTCCGGCGCTTCTCCGGCGTCCAGAGAGCTCATGAGCTCCCCGTCCTCATATACCTCCGCCGCCGTGACCTCGGAAGCGCGCAGGCAGGGCCTCGACGTGTTCATCGCATCGGTTTCGCCGCCCCCGGACGCTTCATCACCGGTCTCAAAGAGCGCGCTCTCCGGCCCGACGGCGTCCTCCTCAGGCAGGGCGTTATTGACCTCCGGCAGCGCGTCGCTGCCGGCCGCCGGGGCATCTTCCGCGGCTTCAGCCTCCCTGTCGGAGATTTCGCCGGAGCCCTCGCCCGCTTCGCCCATCATTCCGAAGGCCGCAGGGCTGGAGCCCTCCGAAGGCGCGGCGGCCCGCCCGCCCAGGTGAGGGGCCGCCGCCGCGGCGGCTATCACGAGCGCGAGACAGGCGGCCAGGGCAATTATGCGCGATGTGCGGAATTTTTTAGGTTTCTGCTGTCCCGCCGTGGGCATCGGGGAGACGTTAAGGTCTTTTATGGCGCTCATCACGTCCGCCTTCAGGGAGGCGGGTGCCTCCTCAGCAGAAAGTGAAAGGGAGATGGCGTTGAACGCGTCATAGACTCTGCGGCACTCCCTGCATTGCCCGATATGGCGGAGCAGCCCGGTCTTCTGAGGCTCCGACAGCTCCCCGTCTATCAGCAGGCTTATCTCGCGCTGGTATTCGCCGCAGTCTTTCACGTGTCCACACCTCCCTTTCGCCCTTGTGACGCAAGCCCGTCGGGAATGTTCCCGTCCCTGACCAAAAATTCCGTGAGCTTTTTTCTGGCCCGGAAAATGCGGGACTTGACCGTCCCCTCCTCGAGCTGAAGCGCCTCGCCGATTTCGGCGTAGCTCAGCCCGTCTATCTCCCGTAGCAGGAGTATGCTGCGGAATTCGGGGCTCAGCGCGTCCAGCCCGCGGCGGACGGCGCCGCGCAGCTCCGCGCGGTCGAGCCCTGCCTCGGGCGAAAAGCGGTCGTCGGGGATCTCCATCTCCCCGCCCTCGGCCTCGTCGCTGTCGTATGTAAGCGAAACCGTCTGCCGCCTTGAGCGGCTGCGGAGGAAGTCTATGCAGATGTTGCTCGTCAGGCGGTAGAGCCATACGGAGAACTTGCTGTCCCCCCGGAAGCCGGCCAGCGAGGTGTACGCCCGTATAAAGGCCTCCTGCGCGAGGTCGTGTGCGTCCTCCTCGTTGCCCACCATGCGCAGAGCAAGGCTGAAGACCCGGTTCTGGTGCTCCGCCACAAGCTCGCCGAAGGCGTCCGTGTCGCCGGAGCGGACTTTTTCAATTATTTCAAGCTCCTCGTCCCTCGTCACAAGCCTCACCGCCGTTCCTGATTCTGTCTATCCTGCGAGCTCCCGCTTTATCCTTGAGAGCTCCTTTTCGATCTCCGCGAGCGTGCTCACCTGCGTCAGCGCGCGCTTATACTCCGCGGAGTGCGGCACGCCGTGCAGGTACCACGGCAGATGCCCCCGCGCCTCTATGCAGGCGAGGCGCTCGCCCTTGTACTCCGCCGCCTCGCGCACCGTGCGCAGCGCGCTGTCCAGCCGCTCGCCGAGCGCGGGCCGCTCCGGGGGCGTGGCGTGCGCTATCGCCGCGTTCGCCGCCGCGAAAATCCACGGGGCGCCGAACGCGCCGCGCCCTATCATGCACAGATCCGCGCCCGTGTAGCGCAGTATGTGCTCCGCGCCCTCCCCGGAGGCCACGTCGCCGTTGGCGATCACGGGTATTGACACGGCCCGCTTCACGTCCCGTATTATGTCCCAGTCCGCGCGCCCGGCGTACATCTGCACGCGCGTCCGCCCGTGCACGGCCACCGCGGCGGCCCCGCTGCGCTCGCACATTGCCGCGAACTCCACGGCGTTCACCTCGCCGCCGTCCCAGCCCTTGCGGAATTTCACCGTCACCGGCACGCCGGCCGCCTCCGCCACGGCGGAGACGATCTCCGCGGCCAGCGAGGGCGAGCGCATCAGCGCGCTGCCATCCCCGCTCCTGACTATTTTTCCCACGGGGCAGCCCATGTTTATGTCTATTATGTCCGCGCGGGAGATTTCAACGGCCCTCCTCGCGCCCTCGGCCATCACCTCGGGCTCGTGCCCGAAAATCTGCGCGGCCACGGGCCGGCCGTCCCGCTCCGGGACGTACAGCAGCGCCGCGGTCTTTTTGTCCTCGTAGCAGAGGGCCTTGGCGCTGACCATCTCCGTGTATACGAGCGCCGCGCCCTGCCGCAGGCACTCGGCGCGGAAGGCCGCGTCCGTCACGCCCGCCATCGGCGCGAGCACGGCCCGGCCCGAAAGGCGGACGCCGCCTATGCTCACCATACTATGTCCAGCCCCACGGGGCAGTGGTCGCTGCCCGTTATCTCCGGGCAGATGAACGCGCGCTGTATGTTCCCCGCCACGCGGTCGGAACAGAGGAAGTAGTCGATGCGCCAGCCCACGTTCCTCTCCCGCGAGTTTGCGCGGTAGCTCCACCAGGTATAGGCCCCCTCGAGGTCGGGATAGAGGTAGCGGAACGTGTCCGTGAACCCGGCGGCGAGCAGCTCGGTCATCTTGCCGCGCTCCTCGTCCGTGAAGCCGGGGTTGAAGTGGTTGGTCTTTGGGTTTTTCAGGTCTATCTCCTCGTGCGCCACATTCATGTCCCCCGTCGCGAGGACGGGCTTCTTCCTGTCCAGCGAGACGAGGTGCTCGCGGAAGGCGTCCTCCCACTCCATCCGGTAAGCGAGGCGCCTGAGCTCGTCCTGGGAGTTCGGCGTGTATACGCACACAAGGTAGAACTCGTCGAACTCGAGCGTTATCACCCTGCCCTCGGAGTCGTGCTCCGGCAGCCCGAGGTTGTAGCTCACGCTTACCGGCTCCCGGCGGGTGAACACCGCCGTGCCGGAATAGCCCTTCCGCTCGGCGTAGCACCAGTACTGCTCATAGCCCGGCAGGTCCAGCGTGAGCTGCCCGGGCTGGAGCTTCGTCTCCTGAAGGCAGAAAACGTCCGCGTTCAGTCCCCAGAAGGCGTCCTCAAAGCCCTTTTTCATGGCGGCGCGCAGGCCGTTTACGTTCCAGGATATCAGCCGCACAGCGTGTTCTCCCCCTTCACCGCCACAAGGCGGTTTATTTTCACGCCCTGGGCGTGGAATTTGGCCTCATAGTCCGTCATCACGCCCACGGGCCCGTTTCCGTGCAGGTCGCGCGTGACCTCGCGCAGCTCCCATCCCCCGGCGGCAAGCTGCTCCACGCTCCACTCAAAGAGCGGCGAGTTGTCCGTCTTGAACCATATCTCCCCGCCCGGGGCGAGCGCCGCGGCGCACAGCCGCTGGAAGGAAGGCGCGGTGAGCCGGCGCTTGAACTGCTTTTTCTTCGGCCAGGGGTCCGGGAAATTTATGTATATGCGCGACACCTCTCCCGGCGCGAAGAATTCGCCGAGCTGCGCCGCGTCCCTGTCGAGGAAGCGCACGTTGCCGAGAGAGGCGGCGCAGACGCGCTCCATTGCCACGACCATCGCGTCCGGCACCTTTTCGATCGCAGCGAAGAGGACCGAGGGGTTCGCCTCCGCCATCCCGGCGGTGAAGCGCCCCTTTCCGCAGCCGAGCTCCACATGCAGCTCGGAAAACCCGGGGAAATCGCCGAGCCAGCGCCCGCGGTGCGCCTCCGGCGCCGTTTCGAGTACGGCGGCACAGCGCTCCATGCGCGGCAGCAGGTTTGGCTTTTTTCTCATTCTCACATTTTTCACGCTCCCTCCCGTGATGATAACACATATCGGGAAAAACATCAATGAAGAAAAGCTTGCATAATAATTTGCCGTATAGTATAATAAATTTCCTCAAATCAGGCAAATCCGGGTGTTGCGCAGTTGGTAGCGCGCCAGCTTTGGGAGCTGGAGGCCGCGAGTTCGAGTCTCGCCACTCGGACCACGTCGGAGCAAAGTTCACTTTGCTCCGACGTTCTTTTTTGCGTTCAGCAAAAAAAGAACGCCATCCGCCCGCTCCTTTGCTCCTCCTTTCCAAACCGAACCCGC
>LBJMR02800__coassemble_750_pt1 | contig 18267 bp, 20 predicted proteins | sample LBJMR02800__metabat2_low_PE_004 | metagenome-assembled genome bin LBJMR02800
TCCAGGCGCAGCCTGGTCAGCCGAAGAAGCGGTTGTGTATCGCCTGCACGGCCTGGTCGGCGTAGGCCTTGTCGATCAGGACAGACACCTTTATCTCGCTCGTGGAGATCATCTGGATGTTGATTTTCGCGTCGTACAGCGCCTCGAACATCAGCGCAGCTATGCCGCTCGCGCTCATCATGCCCGCGCCTACTATACTCACCTTGCAGACGTTCGTGTCCACGTTCACGTGGTCGAAGCCTATGGCCTCCTGAATGTCGTTCAGGGCCGCGGCGGCCGCCTCAGCGTCCGTGATCGGGACGGTAAAGCTGATATCGTTGGTACCGGCTTTGCCGTAGGACTGCAGGATGATGTCCACGTTTATTTTGGCCCTCGCCATGGCGTTGAACACGCGGAAGGCCATGCCCGGCTCATCCGGCACCCCGACCACGACCAGCCGCGCCACGTCGTTGTCCTTTGCTATGCCGCTTATCTTCATCTCTTCCATCTTTTTGGCGACCTCCTTAACTTTTGTTCCGCTCTTCCGGACGTAGCTCGAGAGCACCTCGATCACCACGCCGTAGCGTTTTGCGAGCTCGACGGAGCGGTTCATCAGCACCTGCGCCCCAAGGCTTGCGAGCTCGAGCATCTCGTCGTAGGTTATTTCATCCAGCTTCCGCGCGTTCGGGACTTTGCGCGGGTCCGCGGTGTAAACGCCCTCGACGTCGGTGTAGATCTGACATTTGTCCGCGTGCAGGACGGCCGCGATGGCCACGGCCGTCGTGTCGGAGCCCCCGCGGCCGAGGGTGGTGATGTCCTCGTTCCTGTCCACGCCCTGGAAGCCCGCGACTATGACTATCCGCCGCTTGTCGAGCTCCCTGCGCAGCCTCTCGGTGGAGACGCGGATTATGCGCGCCGCGCCGTAGGTCGCATTGGTCTCCATTCCTATCTGCCAGCCCGTGAGCGAGACGACGGGCAGGCCGATGGCCTCGAGCGCCATGCTCATCAGGGCGACGGACTGCTGCTCGCCCGTTGAGAGCAGCACATCCATCTCCCTTTTCGAGGGCTTGGGGTTTATCTCCTTCGCCTTTTCTATGAGCTCGTCTGTAGTATCCCCCTGAGCGGAGAGGACGACGACGACGTCGTGCCCCTCGGCATAAGTGTCCGCTATTATGCCCGCCACATGGCGGACCCTCTCGGCGTTGGCAACCGAGCTGCCGCCGAATTTCTGAACTATGAGCATGGGATAGGTCCCTCCGTAAAGTCTGTTGAGCGGCGAAAGCCGCCGCATTACATGATATGCCGCCGGGCGCCGCCCGCTCAGTCGAGCACGCGGTATTTGGCGAGCACGTCCATGCCCGCGGTTTTTTCCGCGAGCTCCTCGCCGGACATATAGGCGGTAACGAAGGCATATTCGTCCGCCGCGGCGTTTGGCGCGTTTATAAACCGCACGCCGGAGAAGGCGGCGGCGATTTCCGCCAGCGGCGCCGCCGTGCGCACCATCCACCGGCACGAGAGCTTGTCCGGGCCGGTAACATAGCCATTCTCCGAGGGCCACCAGCCGGCGTACACGCGCGTGCCGGGGTCGCGCACGCAGTCTATCATGTCCGCCGCGACGGCGCTGGCCGTGGGCAGCGCGCCCGCGCCCGGGCCGAAGAACATCGCCTCGCCCACGGCGTCGCCCCGGACGGCTATGCCATTGAGCACCCCGTCCACGTTCGCTATCGGGTTCGACTGGGAGATGAGGTGCGGCGCCACAAAGGCGGTCACGCTGTTCGGCCCCGTGCGCATGGCGCGGCCGAGCAGCTTTATTTTATACCCGAGCGTCCTCGCGCAGGCTATGTCTGCCGGCGTGATGTGCGTTATGCCCTCCGTCGTGATGGCCGAGGGCGGTACGTTCTTGCCGAAGCAGAGATCCGCGAGGATGCATATCTTCCTCCCGGCGTCTATGCCCTCCACGTCCGCGGTGGGGTCCGCCTCGGCGAAGCCCTTCTCCTGCGCCTCGCGCAGGGCCTGCTCAAAGCTCTTGCCGCGCTGTATCATCTCGGTAAGTATATAGTTCGTCGTGCCGTTCAGTATGCCGTAAACCGCGCTTATCTCGTTCGCGGCCAGGCACTGGCTTATCGGGCGCAGGATGGGTATCCCGCCGCCCACGCTGGCCTCGAACATGAAGTTCACGCCCATCTTCCTCGCCAGCGCCGTCAGCTCCAGCCCCCGCTCCGCCACGAGCTCCTTATTCGATGTCACAACGTTCTTCCCCGCCGAAAGGCAGCGGGACACGTATTCAAAGGCCGGGGAGAGCCCGCCCATGCACTCGGCCACGACCCCCACCTCCGGGTCGGAGGCTATGGGCTCGATGTCGTGCACTATGAGGCTCTCCAGCGGGTGCCCCGGCCGCGGAGAGCGGCAGAGGATGTATTTCAGCTCTATCTCCTGTCCCGCGCGGCGGGCGATGAGCTCCCTGTTTTTCGCCAGGACCTCGGCCGTGCCACCGCCTACGGTGCCGATGCCGAGTATCGCTGCCTTGACCATTCTCTATCTTCCTTCCTCAGCCCGCCAGCGCGTCGAAGCGGAGCACGCCCTCGAGCTCGCGGGCCTTTGTTATGAGTTCGTCCGTGCCTATCGGCATGTTGTCCGTCGTGGCAGAGATGGTGACGAGCGCCGTGCCGTTGGTGGGTATGCTCTGGTTTATCGTGAGTATATTCGCGCCGGTATCGGCAAAAATAGCGAGCAGGGAGCTCAAAACGCCCTTCCTGTCCCTCAAAAGCGCGTGGAATGTCACAATGCTGCCCCGGCGCATCTCGCGGAAGGGCATCACCGAGTCCTTGTACTTGTAAAAAGCGCTCCGGCTCAGCCCCACGCGCTCCGTGGCCTCCGCCACCGTGCGTGCCTCGCCGGTTTCGAGCAGCTCCTTCACCTCGGTGACCTTTATGAACACCTCGGGCAGCGCGCTCGTCTCCACCAGATAGTATTTCGGCGTCTGCTTCACCGTATCCACCGTCTCCCTTCAGTCCTTGTGCGGAGGTCGAATGTGCGTAATGCGTGTACACATGTTATATCACATCCTCGGCCCGCGCACAAGAGGGACATTTATATAAACCCCCGCGCGGCGGGGCGTCACTTTTCATCAATATTCACCATACAGGGGGCAAAAAGATGTTGGGATATATAGCGAGCGCCATAGCCGGCGCGGCGATGAGCGTGCAGGGCGTGATGAACACGCGCCTCGGCGAGGGCATCGGCACGATGGAGGCCAACTGTGTGGTGCAGAGCACGGCGGCCGTGCTCTCCTGGGCGGCGCTGTGCTTTTACCGCACGGGCAGCTTCAGCGCTATCGGCACCGTGCCCTGGTACTGCCTGCTCGGCGGCGTGCTCGGGCTTGTGATAACCATAACCGTGATGCTCGGCATCGGCGCGCTCTCCCCCACCGTGGCGATATCGGTGATCCTGCTCAGCCAGCTCGGCACCGCCGCTCTTATAGACGGCCTCGGCCTGCTCGGCGCGGAGCGCGCGGCCTTCACCTGGCGTAAGCTGCTCGGGCTGGCGCTGATGTCCGGCGGTATCCTCGCCATAAAAAACTAGTCGCGCGCCGGGCGCAAACGTGTTAGAATATACGCTGAAAGTATTATCACACGGAGGGCGCCCATGTACACGCACATAGAAGGAAATATTTATCTGATACCCGTCCCGCTGCCGGACAATCCGCTGCGCAACCTGAACAGCTACGTGATACGCGCGGAGGGCGGAGGGCGGCACCTGCTTATCGACACGGGCTTCCGCCGCGACGAGTGCCGCGACGCGCTGCTCGCCGGCCTCGGCGAGCTGGACGTCCGGCTTGAGGACACCGACATCTTCCTCACCCACCTGCACTCGGACCACACCGGCCTCGCAGGTGACCTGGCCGCGCCCGGCGCGCGGGTGTACATAAGCGAGCCGGACGGCACGCGGCTCGAGCGCTTCCGCTCCGCGGCGAACACCCACCGCGTGGACGAATATACGGCCCTCGGCTTTTCGGCGGAGGAGATAGCCTTCCTGCGCGACTCGCCGATGCGGAAGTATAACTGCGTAAAAAAAATCGACTTCAGCTATGTCGCCGACGGGGACGTGCTCGAATACGGCGGCAGGCGCCTGTGCGCCGTGATGACGCCCGGGCACACACCCGGCCACCTCTGCCTGTACGACGCGGCGGACAAGGTCATGTTCCTCGGCGACCATGTCCTGTTCGACATCACGCCGAACATCACCACCTGGGACGGCTTTTCGGACCCCCTCGGCCACTATGTGCACAGCCTGATGGACATCAGCATCTATGACGTGCGCCTCCCGCTCCCCGCCCACCGCGGCATAAGCGGCTCCATGCCGGAGCGCATCGGGACCATAATCGAGCACCACGGTGCGCGAATACGCGAGATGCTGGACGTGCTCTCCGCCGAGGGCGGGCTGACGCCCTATGAGCTCTCCGGCCGCATGACCTGGCGCGTGCGCGGCAAGAGCCCGTCCTGGGCCGATTTCCCGCTGCAGCAGAAGTGGTTCGCCGTGGGCGAAACGGCGGCGCATCTTGAGTATCTTCTGCAGCGCTCGCGCGTAAGGTGTGAGATGGCGGACGGAGTGCTGAGGTATTATATAAACTGACCGGCCCGGCGCGGCCCGTCATCTTAAAAGGAGGATAATTGTTTATGAAGGTTCTTCTCATCAACGGCAGCCCCAACGAGCACGGCTGCACCCGCTTCGCCCTGGACGAGGCCGCGCGGGTGCTGAACGGCTGCGGCGTGGAGACCGAGCTGCTCAACGTCGGGCGCGAGGCCTCCGGCGGCTGCATCGCCTGCGGTGCATGTTACAAAACCGGGCGCTGCGTCCGCGGCGGAGGCGTGAACGAGGCGATCGAGGCCCTGAACTCGGCGGACGGCCTCATCGTGGGCTCCCCGGTGCACTATGCCTCCCCCGCCGGCGGCCTGCTCGCCTTCCTCGACCGCATGTTCTACGCCGGGGCCTCCGGCTTCGCCCACAAGCCCGCCGCCTGCATAGTCAGCGCGCGCCGGGCGGGCACCACCGCGTCCGTGGACGTGATAAACAAGTACTTCACCATCAGCCAGATGCCGGTCGTGTCCTCCACCTACTGGCCGATGGTCCACGGCAGCACGCCCGAGGAGGTGGCGCAGGATGCCGAGGGCCTTCAGACCGTGCGCAACCTCGCGCGCAACATGGCGTGGCTGATTAAATGTATAAAGGAGTCCGGCATCGAGCCGCCCAAGCCCGACCGCGGCGCACGTACTAATTTTATAAGGTGAGCCTCCGGCGAGAGGTAAATATGGACCAGTGCAGCAAGCGACCCGCAAAAGCGGGGCACTTGCTGCAATTTTCTATTCTCGGGCTATCTTTGGCAGCTCAGAGCGGCAGAAATCGTAAAACACCTGTGCGACAGGATCGAGCCGCTCTCCCTCTCGCGTATAAATGCACAGCCTGCGGCTGTATGTGGGTGAAAGGCAGGCACTGTTTACGTGCAGGTCCCTTTTTGTTCTCATAGAAAGCTCTGGAACGACAGTCACACCCAGCCCCGCCTCCACAGAGTAGGCGGCAGTATAGACGTCCTGTGTTTTGAGGACGACGTTCATCGGTATACCGCGGGCTTCGCAGTCGGCAAGGATATGGAACTCATCGTTGAGGGAACTCGTAATGAACGGATACTGCGCAAAGTCCTCTATGGGGAACATGCGATTTTCATAGCGCATGTTGTGATCTGGCAACAGGACCAGGAGGGGATCATCTTTTATAAAAACAAAGCTGTGATTAATGTTTGCCTGATAGGGGAATATGCCCATATCAATCTCGCCGGACGCTAACCGCCTGTCGTTGTCGTCGGAGCTGCCGTCAATGATTTTGAATACTATATTGGGATATTTTCCATGAAACTTATTTATAATAGGCAGAAAAAATATTTTATATATGGTAGAGGAACAACCAAGCGTCACTGTGCCTGTCATAACATTGTTGATTTGGAATATCAGGTACTGAAGTTCTTTATCCGCATCGATGACGGCAGAAATCTTTGGAAGGAGCATTTCTCCGAACTTTGTAAGGCTTATGCCATCTCTTGAACGATGTACTAATTTAAATCCACACTTCTTTTCCAATGCTTTGAATATATAACTCACCGCTGATTGGGTATAGCCGTTTTCAGCGGCTGCCATGCTTATGCTGCCGCTTTGTACCGCATTTACAAAAATTTCGTAGTTCTCAATGTCCATTATAGATCATCTCCTGCATTAAATTTTGTGCAATATGTCAGTTTTTCATTTTATTTATATATTTCATAAAAATATTAACACTTTCGCTTCGCAAGTGCAAGTGCTATAACGGACTAAAGTCTTTATACAAAGGCCGGTGTAACGAGTATGTCAACTTGCCCAAGGTTTTCTCCCTCGTTGATGTGCGCCAATCCGCTTCGTATGGCAGAGCAGCTAGACATAATAAATAGGAGAGCTTCCATTTGCCACATTGACATTATGGATGGGCATTACGTGAAAAACATTGCACTCTCTCCGGACTTCGTCGCGCGTGTGAAAGAGCGCATCAGCATACCGATGGACGTACACCTTATGGTAGAAGACCCGGACGACTATATTGACCGCCTGGTTGACGCCGGGTGCGGGTATATATCCGTACACGCCGACGTGATCGAGCGCAACGCATTCCGCACGCTCAGGCGCATAAAAGAACGCAGGTGCCATACTGGAGTGGCACTCAACCCCTCAGAGGGCGTGGAACGCATAAGAAACTATGCGCACCTCATTGACAAGCTCACGATAATGACCGTAGATGCAGGGTTTGCCGGCCAGCCATTCATAAATGCCATGCTCGGTAAATTCAACCAGGCATCAAAGTTGAGAAATGAGCTTGGACTGGACTTCCTCATAGAGGCCGATGGTGCCTGTAATGCGGAGAGTTTTGCCGGCCTGAAAACTTCCGGCTGCGATGTGGTGGTCGTGGGGGCATCCGGCCTGTTTACTTTAGCTGAAGATCTTGATACAGCGTTCGACATTCTTGAAAGGAACTGGGCCAATGCCTGAAAGATATGTGCTGGGTGTGGATATTGGCGGTACATCCATAAAGCTGGCCATTGTCTCCAGCTCTGGCGAGATAGCGTCGTCATTGCGTTATCCAACCTCATATGGACGGTTGGATGCCCTGCTCGGCAGCATATATGACAATGCCGACGGCCTGCTTTCACGCTGGCCCGGGCCATCTATTTCCGCTATCGGGATCGGGATCAAATCCCTCACAGATTACCGCTGCCAGTTAGTTTCATTTTCATCCCTGATATGCGGTGAGGCCGATATCGACCTCACTTCACCGCTCAGCCATCGCTTCGGCGTACCAGCCGTCATCGACAATGACGTAAACGCCATGGCCGTTGCAGAGGCAATGTTCGGCTGGGGCAGGATACAGCGCGATTTCATGTATATAAATGTTGGCACTGGCGTCGGTGCATGCCCAATATTCAATGGCATGCCGTACCGAGGGGCGAGAGGCTGGGCAGGAGAGATAAGTTCCTGCCTTCTGGAGGGCGGTACACGTGGCATCTACCCGCTTGAAGCTGTAGCCTCTGGAGCGGGCTGCGACATGGAGGCCCGTCGGCTCGCGCCGCAGTATCCGGACAGTTGCCTGCTCCCGGTGATAGCCCATGGTAAACGCCGTCTGCGTTCTGATGAAGTCTTTGCCGCAGCACTCGAAGGGGATGTGCTGGCGAGCACCGTAGCAAAAAACATGCTCCACTGCCTGGCCATCACTTTACTGAATATCGAGGCGCTCATGGATCAACGGTTGTACGTGTTTGGAGGTGGCGTTGTAAACAGTCAGTTCCTGTCAGCGCTGAAAAGCACTATCAAGCAGCTGTGCCCCCCTCAGGCCATACAGAGCGGCATGATGCTCGTATCCACCAAACTGGGCGTTGACCAGGCGGGAATAATTGGAGCAGCAAGTCTTGCTCTATCTCACGAATGGAGGCGTTAAACATGGAGCAGTCAGAGATAAAAAGGCAAAACGGCAACCTTAAGGAGCTTATATTTTCCCTTGCAGATCCGGCGGCGTGGGAACTGTCGCGCAGCATCAGCGAAAAAAGCATTGCCAGTTTTATTGGCGACGACGCCTTCGAGCGGATAGACACTGTCTATCTCGTGGGCCACGGGACATCCTATGCCAGCGCACTCACTGCCGAGCTTTTCTTTTCACACATAGCAGGCCTGAAAGCGCATTGCATGACGGCATATCACTTTAAACGCTGCATCAATGACTATCTGACCGACCCGGCGCACGCACTTGTGATCGGCTACAGTACGGGAGGCAACACCGTGAGCGTTGTCGACAGCGTAGCTGAATCCAGGAGGCTTGGGGCCGTCTCGATAGGCGCGTGCGGGGAAAAGCCGTCCGCCCTCTCAGCAGCAGGCAGTTATCATCTTGCCTCCAGCGTCGATCAGGATCACGCCAGGCCGGGTAAGGAGTTCGGAGGGGCGTACACAGTCTCACACGTCTACGCCATGATGGCCTCATACCTGCTGGCAGTTCGCTTGGGGTGCAGGCGCGGCCATCTGAGCGCAGGGGATGAAGCCTACTGGCTGAGGCAGTTGGACGATGTGATAAGCACGACTTCCGGCTCTGTTGAATGCCTATTTGACGTCATGTCGGAAATTACTCCGGATATCATGGCCAAGAGGGCTTCAACTGCCGTAGTCATTGGCGCCGGGCCCAATATTGGCACAGTTGAGGAGGCGGCGCTGAAGATCTCGGAATTCACATGGGATTTCTGCGCAGCGGAGGATCTTGAAAACCTTCACCATGGAAGATTCCGTGAACTTGATGAGCGCAATATCATTTTCATCGTAGCGCCGGGCGAAATTGACAAAGCAAAAACGCTTGACATATTGACCGGCGCAAAATATTCACACAGCGTCACTGTAGTCCTCACGGAACTCGACTGCGAGCCGTTTCAAAAACTTGCAGATGTTGTGATCCGGATGCCCAAAGTGGAAAATGAGTACCTCACTCCGTTCCTTTATATTTTCCCGCTGTGGTTCTACGGCTTCATTCGCTGCGAACGTATGGGCGCGCTCGTAGGAGAGCGACGCTACGGGCTATGGGCACGCGATATCAACTTCAAGCTACACTATAATGAGGCAGGTGACCCTCTTCCGGGTGACTGACCAAATTATAAAAACAAAAAGACAAATGGAAGGAGTAAAAAAATGAAAAAGATTCTCAGCCTTACCCTGGCAGCCATGCTGCTGCTCGGTATGCTTGCCGGCTGCGGCACTGAGGCGGAAGAGCCCTCCGCCCCGCCCGTCGAGAGCAGCGCCGCCAGCGGAGTGAGCCAGACCGTTGACAACACCATGTCGAAAGAGAACCCCGTTGAGGGCGGATATGACATCACCGTTTGGGTCGGCACCGATATGGTGCTGGAAACCCAGGGCGAATGCTGGGACGAGTACATGGCCACATTCCTCGAGGAAAACGACAAATGTAACTCCATCACCTTAGTGCCCATGGGCGATGCCGAGCGCCTCACCGGCATAATGGCTGGCGTTGGACTTCCTGATATCTTCTTCGGCTCCGCGCGCGATGCCCTGAAGTACTACCAGGCGGTCGATCTGCTCGACCTTGGCGACCTCTTCGCAGATACCGAGTGGTCCGACGGTTTCTATGATTCCGCTATCGAGCATGTGACCTACGATGGCAGCCAGTATGCCATCCCCCTGATCTCCTATGTCTCCATCATGTACCGCAACCGCGAGATCGTTGAGGCCAGTGGCTGCGAACTGCCAGAGCAATACGCTACGATGGACGAATTCATCGATACGCTCAAGGCCGTCAGCGACGCTGGCTATGTCGCCACCCAGTCCTGGGCACTCGGCAGCTACTACGGCACCGGCACCATAGCCGGCTCCGACGCTGCTAATATCACGGTCGGCATTGAGAACAACAAGACCACCATCCAGCCTGAGCAGCTCGTCCGCACTTTTGAAACGCTGATGGAGATCGAGCAGTACGCCAATAACATGCCCTACGGCGAAGACGCCACCATTGAGAGCTTCTGCGCCGGCGAGATTGCGTTCCTGCTTGATGGCCCCTGGACTGAGTACACTATTCAGGCCTCCGGCGTTGACTACGACGTTATCCTGATGCCTCCCTATGAGGAGGGCGGCCCCACCGGCGGCATGCAGGGTTGGGACTACTATTATGGCGTTGATTCCGGTGACGAAGAGCGCAACGCTGTGATCAAGGACCTTCTCAAATACCTGGGCTCCTTCGAGGCTGAAAAGCTGTGGACCGTCAAAGTTGGACGTCCCACCCTGCGCGAGGACGTCATGAGCGACCCCGAGGTCCTTCAGACCATGATGTGCCGGGTTCAGGCACTTGGCAATGAAGGCGGCATCCTGCAGATGGACTTCTTCCACGACAACGTTTTCTGGATGAGCGTTTTCAGCGACGTTGCGCCTCTCGTGATCGACGGAACCTACACCCCGGAAGAGGGCGCGCAGGCTTCGATCGACGCAGTAAATGCGCTCTACGCTGAACAGGGCTGAATTTCCCACCGACAAACCAAGGCGTATGGCGCTTCCGGGCGCCATACGCCCCGGAGAAGGAGTGCGCAGTTGAAAAACTCAACAGCCAGAAAGGCAAAAGTGATCACGAGGCTCAGGACAAACGCCGCCTGCTATCTGGGGCTGCTGCCGTTCTTCATACTGCTCTGTGCGTTCGTATTTTTCCCGATGCTGCAGGGTATGTGGCGCAGCTTGACAGACTGGTCGATGGATGTGCGCTCTGGCATCCATTTTATTGGCCTGCAAAACTATGCAGATATCTTTGACGGTGAATCTAACACCTCGATACGCTATCTCAAGTCTCTTAAGAACCTTCTTGTTTATGTCCCGACTACCATAGCCATAGGGCTTTTTATCTCCCTGGCACTTGCGCTGATCGTAAACCAGTTCAGCCGCAAGGAACCGAGAAAGTTTTCTTTTTTCCGTGGCGTGTATTACGTCCCCACGGTGCTACCGCTCTTCCTGTGCACGGGCATGTGGTGCATGTTCATGGCCTCGGACGCCGGTATTTTTTCCTCCGCGCTCAACGCCCTCGGGATGTTCCAAGGGGCAAGCTGGACGACCGACCCCGGATATTCAATGGCTCTTGTCATAATCATTGATATCTGGAACGCTGTTGGTTTCAATTTTCTCATTTTCAGCGCCGGTATGCAGGATATACCGCAGGAACTGTATGAAGCGTCGTATATCGACGGCGCGAGCGTGTTCCAGCAGATGCGTAAGATAACGCTGCCACTGCTCGAACCGATACTTTTTTTCGTCATCACGAATTCGTTCATAAGCGCCCTTCAGGTATATGATATACCGTGGATAATTACAAGCAAATCCGATATCAACTCCACTGGCGGCCCAGGACAGGTCATCCTCTTTCCGGTCATGGAGATGGTCAGGAATATTTATGCAGGTATGAACAACGGCCTGGGGCGGGCCTGCGCTGAAGGCGTCATATTGACAGGCATAATAATCGTCATAACGCTCATCCTGTTCCGCATTCGAAAAAGGCACTCTGATTAGGCAGGAGGGCAGGCATGAAAAGGCATAAGAATAAAAACAGACTGAAAAACCCTGGCAGCGGCATTCTTACTGTGCTCGCCTCGATATGGGTAGCTGTGGACCTTGTTCCCATATACCTTGTCGTCACCTGGGTGTTTTCAGATAATTCGCGCAATCTTCTCCGGACGTATTTTCCAAATTCTATAGGTGCAGCAATAGAGCATCTCACTTATGTTTTCAATAACTGCAACATCCCGGAAGCGTTGAAGGACACTTTCATCTATACGGTCATCGCTATCGCCATCATGCTGATAACGGCTTCGTTGGCGGCTTACGAGTTCAAATTCTATGATTTTCCTTTGAAAAAGCTGCTGTTTTCCGTTGTCATGGTATCCATGATGATGCCTTTCGTCCTTTACGTGATCCCGCTTTACCGCTTCGTATACAACCTTGGCCTTGCGGACACGTATCTGGGCGTCGCCGTGGCCTTTATGGTATCGCCGCTCTCTGTGTTCATCCTCATACAATTTTCAGACAGCATACCAAACGGGCTTGTAGAGTCGGCGCGTATAGATGGGGCAGGGCACTTTCAGGTCTACTTCCACATCGTACTGCCGCTTATGCGCAATGGGCTCATCGTATCTTCCATACTGCTGTTCCTGCGCGTCTGGGGCTCGTACCTCTGGCCGAAACTCGTATCTGCTACAAACGTCACGGCCATAAGCGCCACCATCACCAATCTCATCGGACCCAACTTCTATGTCGATGCGAGGATTAAAGTCGCTGCCATGCTGGTCGCCATGCTACCTCCGCTCATCGTCTACCTCGTTTTCCAGAAGAAGGTCATTGCCGGCATCGCCATGTCCGGCATAAAGGGCTAAATTTCCCCAAAGGAGAAGAAGCGTATGAAAACAAAAAATTCCACCGCCATGCTGAAAGAGATCGCCGAGGAGGCCGAGATCTTTTCCGCCATTCTCGCCAAGCGCGAAGAATACACTCGCGACTTTGTTGAGCTTTTCAAAGCAAATGATATCAAGCGCATGTATCTCACAGGCTGCGGCTCTCCCGGAGGCGCGTGCATAGCGCTTAAATATGCAGCGGTAAAGCTTCTCAAAGTGGACGCGACCTATTCCACCCCCGGGTTGCTGAACATACACGAGGGTTTCAATGTGGCAGGGGTATATGAGCCGGATGAAATGGTGCTCGTTTGCCCGGGCGAATCTGGCCGCACCAAAGGCCCCGTCATAGCCGCGAGGAAAGCGCGGGAGATTGGCATCCATGTGGTATGCACCACGCTGGAACCTCAGGGGGTTCTGGCACAGGCATCCGATATAGTGATATTCAAGCCCTCTGGGCGCGAACTTGGCCTTCCTTCCACTAAGGGCCATTCGACGGGCATCTTCCTTCTTCTCCTCTGTTTTATTGAGGCAGCGCACGCCACCGGAAAGATCTCTGACGAAGAATACGCAAAATACATGTCCGGTATGGAGCACCTCCCCGCCGCCGTCATCGACGCTTACAACAAAACACTTGCTTGGTTCGACGAGCACATGGATATCCTCATGGGGGCTGCGCGCTTCCACCTGATCGGTTATGGTGCAAATTATGCCACCGTCAACGAGATCGTCCTGAAATTCATAGAGTCCCACCGCCGCCCTGCCACCGCCGTTGAGCTTGAAGAGTTCATGCATGGACATATCCGCTCCATCACGCCGGAAGAACTCCTTGTTTTCATATGCGCCGAGGACGGTCCGGAGAAAGAACGCATGTGCAAACTTTATGAACTGATGGTAGAGCAAAACGTAGGCGCCGGCAGCGTCATGATACACAGCTCCAACGACGACTTCCACTACCCGGGGGAGCTTGCTTTCGATGCTTCCAACGTGGAGTTCGTCAATTCCGTTGAATATCTTGTACCCTTGCAGATATTCTCCTATGTTATCGCCGACCATCTGGGGCTGGACATGTCGATCTCTCAGGGCCTTTATCTAAAAAAGGCCATGGAGCCCAGCTTTACGAACTGATAGCATAACTCGACTTATATCCAATGTTCGGCCGCGCCCATCAGCGCGGCCGAAACTCGACCGAAGGAGGCAAGTATATGCACGACCGCTCCAGTCTTATCCTCGCTGTAGACATCGGCGGCTCAAAAGTGGCGTCGGGCTTCGTTGATAGCACCGGTAACGCTTCGCACATAGGAAAGTTCATGTGGGACAGCTATGACACACAGCATGTGCTTGAGCGGCTTTCTGAAACTGTACGCCGACTCCTTTCCGCCGCTCCCCGACAACCTGATGCAATCGGCTTCACTATACCGGGGCTTGCGGATCCTGCCCGTGGAATGTGGCTGGGAGCGTCCTACATGGGAATACACAATATTCCTTTGAAGGCGAGTATGGAACAGGAATTTGGGATGCCGGTCTTTCTTGAAAACGACACGAACGCCTGCTGCTTGGCGGAAAAGCTCTTCGGCTGCGCAAAAGACTGCGACGACTTCCTATACCTTACCGTTAGCAACGGCGTCGGCGGCGCATTTTTTCTGGATGACAAGCTCTATTATGGCGCGCACGGTTTTGCCGGGGAGTACGGAATGTGCGTCGTCAAGGAGGGCGGTGTCAGGCTTGAGAACGACCGGATTGCCGGCTCACTCGAAATGTATGCTTCCGGGCGTGGCATCGTAAGGAATTATCTTGAAGCAGGCGGCAACGGAACCATCGATGGCGAACCCGCAAGCGGCATTGGCATCTCTGCCATGGCTGAACGCGGAGAGCCAGCCGCCCTGCGCGCTTTTGAACTTGAAGGGTATTATATTGGCAAAGTAATAGCAGCCGCCTGTAACCTGCTCGATCCTGCGCTCGTGATCATTGGTGGCGGGCTTTCACTCGCATTTGACAAGTTCTTACCATCATTAGATTCAACAATGCAAAAAGAGCACTATCATCTGGAACATTATCGCGACCTACTGGACATTGTACCCACTGCTTTGGGCTACAATGGCGGGCTGTATGGCGCAGCCTCTGTGGCGCTCCTTGGCCTTGAGACAGATGCCTCAAAAAAACTTGGCTATCGCGGCTGAATCGATAATGGTATGAAAAAGACGTTTATCAAAAAACTTGGCAACTATGACAACCCTGTTTTTTCCCGGCTTGCCAAGGTGTTCGAGCTTATTATCCTGAACTTTCTTTGGGTCGCAGCGAGCTTGCCCATCATTACGATCGGTAGCGCTACCGCCGCCATGTACTACACGATAGCAAAGCACATACGACATGAGCGCGGCACGCTCGTAAAGAGCTTCATTGCCAGCTTCCGGGAAAACCTCCTCCCGGGCATCGCACTCACAACCATTCTGGCTGCGATCGTGGCTTTCCTTTTTGTAGACTACTACTGCTATCCATTCTTGGGTGAAGGAAGCGTTTCCGGCTCCATATACCTGTTACTCCTGGTCGCGCTTGCCACATTCGTGCTCCTTGCCGTTCCGTATGTATTCCCTGTGCTCTCCAGATTCCATGTCTCCGTTTTAGGTTGCATCCGCTACTCGCTCAGTTTCGCTTTGAGATATCTTCCCTGGTCGCTTCTGATGGCCGCTTTTATGGCGGGTTTCGTTTACTCGGTCCTCGTTATCCCGCACCTCCTGTTCGTTCTTCCCTCCCTGCTTGGCTATGTTTCCAGTTTTTTCTGTGAGCGAGCCTTTAGGGAGCAGATTGCCGGCGACGGCGGCGGGGAGGATGGGCGTGACATACCTGAGTGGTATGAGGAATAGCGCCAAATGAGATATCCATATATGTTTGCCGCACTTACAGCGGGCTGTCTCTGGGGTCTCATCGGTGTGTTCAGCCGGTTGCTCGGAGGCTTTGGGTTTTCCCCACTGCAAATCGTTATCTGCCGCAGCGGTACCGCCGCAGTTCTTTTCTTCCTGAGCATCGTTATTAGGGATGTCAGGCTTTTGCGCTTTAAGCTCAAGGATATATGGTGCTTCCTGGGGGCCGGCATGCTGGGGATGCTCTTCTTTTCTGTATGTTATTTCACGGCCGTCGAACTCATAGGGATACCTACGGCCGCCATATTGCAGTACACGTCGCCGGCTATCATCGCAATTTTGTCCATGTTTGTCTTTCATGAAAAGCTGACTGCATGGCGCATACTTGCAGTTGCCCTGTCATTTTCCGGGTGCTGTGTCATATCCCTTGCCGGCGGTAGCCTGTCGTTTTCTCTGCTTGGGCTGCTGTGCGGCCTTGGCGCAGGGGTCGGATATGCTTTACAAAGCATTTTTGCAAGCATCGCCGTCCGCAAGGGCTACACGAGCCTGACTGTAAATTTTTACATAAGCCTATTTGCTGCCGCTGGAGCCATGCTGCTTGACCGGGGGCAGATTGCAGAGCTGCCGCAACTGCCGGCGAAAGCTTTTCTGCTTGTCGTCGCAGCCGGGTCTATAGCAAGCTTCCTTCCCTCCTGGCTCTATGTGAAGAGCCTTTCCGCTATGGAGGCGAGCCGGGCGTCTGTCATGGCCTCAACCGAGCCCATAGCGGCAACGGCCTTTGGGGTCGTATTTTTTAATGACCCACTGCGCTTCCCCATCATTATTGGCGCTGTTTTCATACTTGCGGCGGTGGCCATTTCCGCACATCCAGACTTGCATCCGCCACTGGACAAGCACCCGCCTGCATGATATGATACTGACAGCGACTGATTTGGGGGTGCTGCACATGGACAATATCGACGGGACGATACGTGCTTTGAGGGAGGACATCGCTCGGCTGGGAATGCTTAGGACGCGCTTGCAGAACCTTTACGCCCAGCGCGACGAGCTCGCCGCGCGCGAGGCCGAGCTGGCCGAAATCGCGGAGAACGAGGCCGACGATGTCCGCCGTCTCGAAGGGCGCAGCCTTGCAAGGTATTTCTACAGCCTCACCGGCAGCCTTGACGAGCGGCTGAGCCGTGAAGCCGCCGAGGCGCGCGAGGCCGCCGTAAGGCACGACGCCGTGGAGAGCCAGCTGACCGACGTGGAGGACGCAATAGAGTCCGCCGAGGCGGAGCTGCGCCGTCTCTCCGGCTGCGAGCAGCGCTATGAGGCCGCGCTTGAGCGCAGGGCCGCCGAGATGAAGGCCGCTGGCGCGCCCGGCGCAGGGCGTCTCGTCGAGCTCGAGCGCCGCGAGGCCGAGCTTGAGCGCCGCCGGAAGGAAATCGACGAGGCCCTCGCCGCGGGAAAGGCGGCGGAGAGCATGGCTCTCGGGGTCGTTGACAGCCTTTCGAGCGCGTCCACCTGGGGCGTGGTCGACATGTTCAGCGACAGCTTTTTTACCGACATGATAAAATACGGCCACATAGACGAAGCTCAATCGAGCATAGAGGCCCTGCAGCGCCAGCTCCGCCGCTTCGGCACGGAGCTCAGGGACGTAGGCGAGACCGGCCGCGGCCTTAACATTGAAATCGACGGCTTTTTGACCTTCGCGGACTATTTCTTTGACAGCTTCTTCGTCGACATGGCGGTGAACAGCCGCATAGAGCAGGCCGCGCGGGAGGCCGACGCCGTCCTCGCGCGCATACACGGCGCGCTCTCCTCGCTGGAGGCCATGCGCTCGGACACCGAGGCCGAGGCAAGGCGCGTCGACGCCGAATATGAGCGCGTCCTGACCGCCGGCATATGAAGCTGCTGCGGATACTCTGCCTCTGGGCGCTGGCGACGGCCGGGCTCTATCTCTGCTCCGCCGCGGCGCTCGCCATCTTCGGCGCGCGCTCCGTCTGGCTCTCCGCGCTGCCCACGGCGCTCCTCGCCGAAGCCATACTGTTCATTTTCCATCTTTTGTCCCGGAAGAAAAACAGATAGCGTGTATAAAATGTACCTCCCGCGGCCAGAATAGGCTGCGAGAGGTACATAGCTTATGAAAAACAATTGTCTGAAGAACTGGGAAATTTCAATGCTGCTCGCGCTGTGCATCACGCTCTGCGCCTCCTGCTGGGCCGGCGGGCGGAGCGCGGCTATATCCGGCTCGCTCGTGCGGCTGCACGTGATAGCCGCCTCCGACAGCGAGTATGAGCAGGCGCTCAAGCTGCGCGTGCGGGACAGCGTGCTCGAGTGCCTGACACCGCTGATAGAGGGCGCGGAGGACGCCTCCGAGGCAAAGGAGATCATCTCCGGCGCGCTGCCGGAGGTCCTCGCGGCGGCTGAGAGCGCCGCGGAGGGCCGCGGCGTAACCGTGGAGCTCTCGCGCGAGGCCTATCCCACCCGCGAGTACGAAGCCGTGACCCTCCCGGCCGGCATATACGACTCGCTCCGCGTGACGATCGGCGAGGGCGAGGGCCGCAACTGGTGGTGCGTGGTGTTCCCGCCGCTGTGCGCGACCGCCGCGGAATATGAGGCGATAGACGCCCTCGGCGGCAACGGCGAGCTGCTGACCGCGTCCGGCGACGGGGTCGAGATCCGCTTCCGCCTCGTGGAGCTGTGGGGAGAGCTGCTCGCCTGGCTCCGAGGGCTGTAACCAGGCTGCGCCTGGCCACACTGCGTGTGGAGGCCGGCCAACGGCCGGTGGTATAGCGCCGCGCGATGCGCGGCGAGGCCGATAATATAAGGGCGTAGGCCCTTAATATAACGATTGCAGGGGCGAAAGCCCCTGCAATTCTTTTCTGAGAGATTTCTTTTTGTCTTGTCAAAAAGAAACCCCTCAGACTCCAAAGAGAAAACCGCTTGGTGCTCGTCGGAGCC
>LBJMR02800__coassemble_826_pt1 | contig 16865 bp, 18 predicted proteins | sample LBJMR02800__metabat2_low_PE_004 | metagenome-assembled genome bin LBJMR02800
TACTGGGCGAAGATGCTCTTTTTGATTTGGGCGATGGCGTTTTTTTCAAGGCGGGAGACCTGCGCCTGGGAGATATTTATCTCGCTGGCGACCTCCATCTGCGTCTTACCGTCGTAAAACCTGAGGGCGAGGATGCGCTTTTCGCGCTCGCCGAGGCGCTCGATGGCGTCCGACAGCGCCAGACGCTCGAGCCAGCTCTCGTCCGTGCAGCCGCGGTCGCTGAGCTGGTCCATTACACAGACGCTCTCGCCGGCGTCCGAGTAGATGGGCTCGAAGAGGCTCACGGGGTCCGAGATTGCGTCGAGCGCGAAGACCACGTCCTGGCGCTTTATGCCGAGGGCGTTGGCGATCTCGTCGGTGGTGGGCTCGCGCCCGGTCTCGTTCGTTAGCTTTTCCCGCGCCTGCAGGACTTTGTAGGCCGTGTCGCGCATCGAGCGCGAGACGCGCACGGAGCTGTTGTCGCGCAGGTAGCGCCGGATTTCACCTGCTATCATCGGCACGCCGTAGGTGGAAAAACGGACGTTCTGCGCCGGGTCGAAGTTGTCGATGGCCTTTATCAGGCCGATGCAGCCGACCTGGAAGAGGTCGTCCACATTTTCCCCCCGGCCGGAGAACTTCTGTATCACGGAGAGCACGAGCCGGAGATTGCCGCTTATCAGTTCCTCGCGCGCGGACTGGTCGCCGGAGCGTGCGCGCCGGAGGAGCGCCTGGGTCTCTTCGTTCTTCAAAACGGGCAGCTTTGCGGTGTTTACACCGCATATCTCTACTTTTCCCTGCAAAGGCAAAGCCCCTTTCACGGAAGGTGGAGATATTTTTTCCCGGAAATGGACTTTTGATGCAGACAGCGCGGAATATGGCGGGCGGAAGGCGGCAAAAAGGCGCGTATGGAGCGGGAAAAAGGGCAAACACCGTCGATTCGTGCGAAAACCGCTTGAAATACGCGAAAGTTGTGATATCATATCCAGGTCTGAAATCAACGGGAGGAGCGTCATGAGACGATGCGGAAATGCTCAAATATATATATATAATGCTCCTGCTGCTTGCGCTCTCGGGCTGCGCGGCGGCGCCTGAGGCCGGGCAGGCGGAGATAACGCGGATCGAGCCCGACGGGACCGCGCTGGCATATGCGGAGATGCTTGGCGGGGAGAATATCATAGCCGCGGAGTATTCAGTCCCTGGGACGAAGAGCCTGACGGTGGAAATCCAGCGCCACGACGGGGACGGGTGGAGCGCGAGCGCGCGCTCAGTGGAGTTCCCGAACATATCCGACGAGGGCGTACTGCTGCTCAGCTTCGACAGCCTTGCCGGGGGCTTCGGCGCGGCCGTTTTGCAGCCGGACGGCATAGAGCAGGTGCTGCAGAGCGCCGCCGAGGCGGAGGAGGCCCCGCCGACGGAGTACTACGGCATTGCGTTCATGCCGGAGTCGGAGCCGCTGAACGGCGGGGAGGACACGGCGGCGGCAATGCAGTACTACGTGGGGCCGGAGGGGGAGATCCTCGCGGACATAGAGGACTACGCGCGGCCGGAGAGCCTGGGCGGATATGAGGCCGTCTATGCGCTCGTGGTCAGATTCGAATAGAGAGCAAAAAATGCCGGGCGGTGTAAGCCGCCCGGCATTTGCGCCGTTTCAGGATATGGAAGCGCCGAGGGCGCGGGCCTCGTCAAGCTCCTTTTTTCCGCTGATGTCGCCAGGGTCCCAGTTGCCGCCGCAGAGCACGTGGCCGAGGTTTTTCCAGCGGAGGTGCTCCGTGAGGTGGTCGTAATAGGTGAGGACATCGGCGAAGTCGCTGCCCTCGGCGGACATGAGCAGGGCGGAGGCCCGATCATGCCCGCGCAGGAGGTTTTCGCCGCCTTCCTCGAGGGCGAAGAGGCGGTCCACCGCCGTGCGGAGCTGCCCGCTCAGGTTCCAGTAGTAGAGCGGCGAGGCGAGGACGAGCACGTCGCAGTCGCGGACGGCGGGATATATCCTATCCATGCCGTCGTGCTGGACGCAGGGGCAGTCCCTGCCGCTGTGGCCGCCGCCGCAGCCGAGGCAGCCGTGGATTTCCAGGCTGCCGAGGTGGAAAACCTCGACGCTGTTGCCCGCGCTCTCCGCGCCACCGGCAAAGGCGGAGACGAGGGCGGAGGTGTTGCCGTTTTTGCGGGGACTGCCGTTCAGTATTACGATTTTCTTGCCCATTTTTGCGCCTCCGTTCAGATCTTGTCAGCGAGGGCGGCGGCGCGGCTGACGCCGTCGGTCTTGCCGATGTCGCCCGCGGCGAGGACGCCGGGGACGAGCACCTCGCCCACCATGTTCCACTTCATCAGGGCGGCGGAGCGCTCGATGGGGACGCGCACGCCGTCGAGCACGGTCATGTCCTCCTCCTCGCAGCAGGCGATGACGGCGCACTCCTTGCCGGCGATGTCCTTGCCCGCGACGCAGAAGGAATACAGCTTGTCGATGACGGCCTTTATCTGCGCGGGGATGGAGTACCAGTAGACCGGGGTGGAGAACACGACGGCGTCGGCCTCGAGGATGGCGGGGGCGATGGTGTTGAAGTCGTCGTCGAAGGTGCATGCCCTGCCGGTGGAGAAGCAGGTCTCGCAGGCGTGGCAGCCGCCGACGTTCTTCATCGCGGCGTCGAAGCGCGTCACCGTGTGGCCCTTGGCCTCCGCGGCGGCGATGAACGCCTCGGTCATGGCGAAGCTGTTGCCGTTTTTGCGGGGGCTGCCTGTTATTACTACTATTTTCTTGTTCATTGCCGTATGTCCTCCTTGCGGGCGGAATTGACTTCCGCCGCTGTTGATATTATAATCGTAGCAAGAACGAAGCAGAAGTCAAGTACGCACATCAAAGTGCGATACTATAATTGAGAACATATACTTACCTGAAGGAGAGCGTAAAGACATGGGCGAGCGCTGCATAACGAACGAGAGCCTCGGCACGACGGGCTTCAGCTACACGCTGTCGCTCATAAGCGGGAAGTACAAGATGACCGTGCTCTACACGCTGATGGAGTTCGGCGTGGTGCGCTTCAACGAGATGAAGAAGTATATAGGCGGGATATCGTACAAGACGCTGAGCTCCACGCTCAAGGAGCTGGAGTCGGACAAGCTTGTGAACCGGAAGGAGTATCCGCAGATCCCTCCGAAGGTGGAGTACAGCCTGACCGAGCGGGGGCGCTCACTCATCCCCATCCTGGACGGGATGTGCGAGTGGGGCGACAAAAACCGGCTGTGAGCCGCGGCTTTCGGCGGAGAAATACTGAACTATCCGCAGTTTACGCATTTTGCGCATAAAAAAGCCGCCGGGGTCCTCCGGCGGCTTTTCTTTGTGGATTCACAGCACGCCCGCGAGGACGAGGGCGAGGAAGATGAAGGTGGCGAGCAGGAAGAGGGCGACTATCGTGAAGCCAACCTTTTTCTTCCCGCCGACGGGGGCCGCGCCCTCCGACTCCGGGACCAGCTTCGCGTGGCGCAGCGCGCTGACGATGGGCTTGTAGAGCAGCAGCGTGGCGGCCATGTTCATGCCGCCCTTGACGAGGTTGAAGGGCAGGAACACGGGCACGAGCATGTCGGCGATGGCGGAGCGGGGCATGCCCTGGTAAATCGGGGTGACAAGGTAGTTCCAGAGCAGCATCAGGGCGGTCATGACTATCACGCCGAGGGAGAGGCCGATGACGGCGCCCTTCATGGTGTGGTTTTTCTTATAAACATAGCAGGCCGTGCAGCAGAAGCTGGCCGTGCCGATGATGTTCATAAGGCAGCCCCAGGGGCCGGTGCCGCTGATCGTGATCATCTCGATGAAGCAGACCACGACGGTGATGAGCCCGGCGGAGACGGGGCCGTAGATGAAGCCGCCGATGCAGATAACGACGTGCTTGAAGTCAAAGTCGAGGAAGCCGTTGACGCTCGGGAGTATCTTCGATATCCACATGACCACATAGGCCAGGGCGGTGAGCATGGCGAGGACGGCGAGCTTCTTAATGTCGATTTTCCTCAGGGTGGGGGCGGGTTTTCTGACATCCATTACAAATGCACCTCTCGGCAAAAATTTGACGCCCGAAGGAATGTCTCCTCCGGGCGTAATTATTGCAAAGGTGCAAAATACGCATCTTCTCTCATCCAGACTGTAACTGTCGGTATCGGACTTGCACCGATTCATGCCGCTGCGCGGCTCGCGGACTTTACCGCCGATCGGGAATTTCACCCTGCCCTGAAGACATCGTGTTCGTTTGTCGCAATTATGATAGCACCATTGCCGCGCAAATGCAAGAGGAAAATTGACTTTTTACGCCGCAGGGGTTAGTATGGTGAAAAAACCGGGAGGTGCGCTATGCCGGACAGGGAGAGGAGCTGCTGCTTCACGGGCCACCGGGCCTCGAAGCTGCCGTGGGGCTTCAACGAGCGCGATGCGCGCTGCATAGAGCTCAAGCGGCGTATCGCCGACGCGGCGGAGGCGGTGTACGGCGCGGGCGTGAGGTACTACATCTGCGGCATGGCAAACGGCTGCGACCTCTATTTCGCGGAGGCCGTGCTCGAGCTGAGGGGGCGGCACTCGGACGTAACGCTCGAGGCGGCCGTGCCCTTCGAGGGCCAGGCTGCGCGCTGGGAGGGGGAGCTGAGGCAGCGCTATGAGCGCGTCATGGACCAGTGCGACTACCACACGCTCGTGTCGCGGGAGTTCACGCCCGGCTGCTACCAGCGGAGGAACCATTACATGGTGGACTCCTCGAGCGTGCTGATAGCCGCCTATGACGGCCGCTCGGGCGGCACGATGAGCACCATGCTCTACGCCATGCGCCAGGGACTGGAAATAATAGAGATACAGGTCTGAAAAGAGGTTGACTTTCCCGGCGGATATGGTAATATATCAATACACTATCACGCTAACAGACTAAAGTTTTTTCGGAGGCAGAAATGGAGGACATCCTGACGCGCGAGGAGCGCATACTGCTCTCGCTGCGCTCGCTCTACGCCGCGATGGGCTACCGGCCCTATAAAATGGGGAAATTTGAGGAATACGACTTCTACGCGGAGAACCGCCGCTTCCTCGAGAGCGGGAACATAGTGACGTTTACCGACACGACCGGCGCGCTGATGGCGCTGAAGCCGGACGTGACGCTCTCGATAGCCAAGGGCGCGGCGGCGAGAACGGACACGCTGAAGGTGTATTACAACGAGAGCGTCTACCGCGCGCCGGACGCGGATGCGGGTTTCCAGGAGATAACGCAGTCCGGGCTGGAGTGCATCGGCGCGGTGGACGCCTACGCCATGGGCGAGGTGTTAATGCTCGCGGCGGAGAGCCTGAGGGCGGTTTCGCCGGCCTTTGCGCTGGACGTGTCGCACCTCGGGTATATCGCGGCGCTGCTGCCGGAGTTGGGGCTCGAGGGCGAGGCCGCCTCGGCGGCGCTGAGGGCGCTCGGCGCGAGGAACGCGCCGGAGCTGGCCGCGATTCTGCGCTCGGCCGGCGCGCCGGAGGGGCTCTCGCGCCTGATGGGGCGCTTCGCGCTGATGTACGGGCCGCTGGAGGAGCTGCTGCCGGAGCTCGCCGCCGCCGCGGTGAATGATGGGATGCGCGCCGCCTGCGCGGAGCTCGCGGGGGTGGCGGACGCGCTGCGCGGCTTCGGCTGCCTCGGCGACGTGAGGCTGGACCTCTCGATAATGGCGGACATGGAGTACTACAACGGGCTGATATTCAAGGGCTATGTGCAGGGAGCGCCGAGCGCGGTGCTCTCCGGCGGGAGGTACGACGCGCTGATGCGCAAGTTTGGGCGCGAGGCGGGGGCGATGGGCTTCGCCGTTTATCTGAACCTGCTCGAGCACCTCGGCGGGGAGCGGCAGGAGCCGCCGGAGTGCGAGGTGCTGCTCTATGACGGCTCGGAGAGCCCCGCGGAGATCGCGGCGCGGGCGAAGGCCATAGCCGCGAAGGGCGACCGGGTGCTCGTCAGGCACCGGGAAGAGGAAGGGGGCGCGAAGGCGTGATAAATATTGCGCTGCCGAAGGGCAGGCTCGGCGAGCGGGCCTACGGCCTGTTTGAGCGCGCCGGGCGCGGCTGCGAAGAGATACGCTCGCCCGGGAGGAAGCTCGTTTTTGAAAACCCGGAGGCCGGGGTGCGGTTTTTCTGGGTGAAGCCCTCGGACGTGCCGATATACGTTGAGCGCGGGGCGGCGGACCTCGGCGTGGCGGGGAAGGACGTGCTGCTGGAGCACTCCCCGGACGTGTATGAGCTGCTCGACCTCGGGATAGGCCGCTGCGCGATGTGCGTGGCGGGGCCGAGGGGCTGGCGCGCGCCGGAGGACGCCACGCTGCGAGTGGCCACCAAGTTCCCGAACATCGCGCGAAGGCACTACGCAAAGAGCGGCCGGGCGATAGACATCATAAAGCTGAACGGCTCGATAGAGCTCGCGCCGATACTCGGCCTCTCCGACGTCATAGTGGACATCGTGGAGACGGGGACTACGCTGAAGGAAAACGACCTCGAGGTGATAGAACGCTTTTTGCCCATTTCGGCGCGGCTCATCGCCAACAAGGCGGGATACAAGTTCAAATACAATGAGATAAGCGCCCTTTCGGCCGGCATGGCCGAAGCGGCCGGGGAGGCGGACTGACATGATAAAGATAATGAAGCGCGGCGAGGTCAGCGAGAGCGAGCTCTTCGCCCGAAAGGTGAGCGGCGCGGACGTGGCCGGCACGGTGGCGGAGATAATCGCGGACGTGCGCCAAAACGGCGACGCGGCGCTGAGGAAGTACAACGAGAAGTTCGACAAGTGCACCTGTGGGAGCCTTGAGGTGAGCGAGGAGGAGTTCGCCGCGGCCATGGCGGCCGTGCCGGCGGAATACCTGCGCGTCCTTGAGCGCTCGGCGGGGAACATCCGCGAATACCACCTGCGGCAGGTGAGGCACGACTATATCGTCACGGCGGAGGACGGCTCGGTCCTCGGCCAGCGGGTGCTGCCCATGGCGCGCGTGGGGCTGTACGTCCCCGGAGGGACGGCGGCATATCCCTCCTCCGTGCTGATGAACTGCATCCCGGCGAAGATCGCCGGCGTGGGCGAGATCGTCATGACGACGCCGGCCTCCGGCGGCGAGGTCAGCCCGGCCATACTCGCCGCGGCGAAGGTGGCGGGAGTGGACCGCGTTTTCAAGGTGGGCGGGGCGCAGGCCGTGGCAGCGCTGGCCTATGGGACGGAGAGCGTGCCTCGCGTGGACAAGATCGTCGGCCCGGGCAACGCCTTCGTCGCCGAGGCGAAGCGGCAGGTGTACGGCCAGGTGGCGATAGACATGATCGCCGGGCCGAGCGAGATCTTGATAGTTTCCGACGGGAAGACGAACGCGAAATGGCTCGCGGCGGACATGCTCAGCCAGGCCGAGCACGATAAATTGGCCACGGCGATACTCATAACGGACAGCGCCGCCCTCGCCGCCGAGGTGGCGGAGGAGATAGAGCGCCAGCTCGCCGCGCTGCCGCGCGAGGAGATAGCCCGCGCGTCCATCGAGAACAACGGGAAGATCATTGTGGCCGGGGACCTGGAGGACGCGGTCGCAATAGCCAACGAAATCGCGCCCGAGCACCTTGAGCTCTGCGTGGACGCGCCGTTCGACTATCTCGGCAAAGTGAAAAACGCGGGCTCCATCTTCCTCGGGCGCTACAGCCCGGAGCCGGTGGGCGACTACCTCGCCGGGACGAACCACACGCTGCCCACCATGGGCACGGCGCGCTTTTCGAGCCCGCTGAGCGTGGACGATTTCGTGAAAAAGAGCTGCTTTTCCTACTACACGCCCGCGGCGCTCGAGGCCGCGGCGGACGACATCGCCCTTTTCGCCGACGCGGAGGGATTGCACGGTCACGCCGTCTCCGCCACCATAAGGCGGGAGGGCTGAGCATGGGCGCGTACATCGACGATCGGCTCGCCTCGCTCGAGGCCTACGTCCCCGGCGAGCAGCCAAGGGACAGGGAATATATCAAGCTGAACGCGAACGAGTCGCCCTTTCCGCCCTCGCCGGGCGTGCTGAGGGCGGTGAGCGCTGCGGCCGGGGGGCTGAACATGTACCCCGACGCGGCCTGCCGGGAGCTGAAGGCGGCGATAGCCGCGCGCTATGGAGTGCAGAGCGCGAACGTCATGGTGGAGGACGGCTCGGACAACATACTCAACCTCTGCTTCATGGGCTTTTGCGCTCACGGCGTGGCGTATCCGGCGGTGAGCTATGGATTTTACAGCGTCTTTTCCGCGCTCTACGGCCTGGACGCCCTCGAGATACCCATGGGCCCGGGGCTGACGGTAGAGCCGGAGAGGTGGCTGAACCTTGGCCGCGCGGTGGTCATAGCGAACCCGAACGCGCAGACGGGCATCGCGCTGCCGGTCCCGGACATAGAGCGCATCGTCGCGGCGAACCCTGACAGGCTCGTCGTGGCGGACGAGGCGTATGTGGACTTCGGGGCGGAGAGCACGCTGCCGCTTGTTTCCCGCTATAAAAATCTGCTCGTCGTGCGGACTTATTCGAAGTCGCGCTCCCTCGCCGGGGCGAGGCTGGGCTTCGCCATCGGGGACGAGGGGCTGATAGCCGACCTCGAGCGGCTGAAGTACTCGGTGAACCCCTACAGCGTGAATTCGCTGAGCCTTGCGGCGGGCGCGGCGGCGCTTTCCGAGGACGGGTATTACATGGAAAAGTGCGCGATCATAGCCGAAGAGCGGGAAAAGCTGCACGCCGGGCTGAAGGAAATGGGCTTTAAGTGCACCCCGTCCATGGCGAACTTCGTCCTGGCGGAGCCGCCGGAGGGCGCTGAGGCCGAGCGGCTTTTCCTCGCGCTCCGCGCGCGGGGGATACTCGTGCGCTATTTCGGCGGAGGCGCGCTCGCACGCTGTTTGAGGATCACCATAGGCTCGCCGGAGCAGAACGCGGCGCTGCTCGCCGCGCTGCCCGGGGCGATTGAGGAGGTAGGACGCCGGTGAGAAGGGCGGAAATATGCAGGAAAACCGCGGAGACGGACATCAGGCTGACGCTGAACCTGGACGGCGCGGAGAGCGGCGGCATCGACACGGGGATAGGCTTCCTCGACCACATGCTGACGCTGTTCGCGCACCACTCGCGCTTCGGCCTTGCGGTGAAGTGCTCCGGCGACACCTATGTGGACGGGCACCACACCGTTGAGGACATCGGCCTCGCGCTGGGCGGGGCGCTGAGCGAGTGCCTCGGCGATAAGCGGGGCATAAGGCGCTACGGGCACATCATACTGCCCATGGACGAGGCGCTCATCCTCTGCGCGGTGGACCTCTCCGGGAGGCCGTGCCTGCGCTATACGGCGGAGATGCCCTCCGAGAAGGTGGGCGGCTTCGACACGGAGCTCGCGCGCGAGTTCATGCAGGCCCTGGCCAACAGCGCGCAGATGGCGCTGCACATCCGGCAGCTCGACGGGATAAACAGCCACCACATCATAGAGGCCATGTTCAAGGCCCTTGGCCGCGCGCTCTCCCAGGCCGCGGCGGTCGTGGGCGGGGACGTGCCCAGCACCAAGGGGGTGCTGTGATGACGGCGATAGTCGATTACGGTGTGGGGAACCTCTTTTCCCTGAGTTCCTCGCTCGCGGCGATAGGCGAGGAGGCCGCGGTCACGCGCGACAGGGGCGAGATCGCAGCGGCGGAGAGGGTTATCCTGCCCGGAGTGGGGGCCTTTGCCGATGCGAGGCGGAAGCTGGCCGAGACGGGCATGGACGAGGCCGTCCTCGCCGCGGCGGAGGGCGGGAAGCCCCTGCTCGGCATCTGCCTCGGGATGCAGCTCCTCTTTGAGCGGAGCTGTGAGTACGGTGAACACGCCGGGCTCGCCCTGCTGCGCGGGGAGGTCGTGGGAATGGCGGGGAGGATACCTCCCGAGCTGCCGATACCCCACATCGGCTGGAACGCGCTGGACATCCGCCGCCCGGGCGGCATTTTGAAGTATGTTAAAAGCGGGGATTGCGTATATTTCGTGCACAGCTACTACGCCGAGGGCTGCGAAGAGAGCCTGACGGCCACGGCGGAGTATGGGCTGCCGCTGGCGGCGTGCGTTTCGCTCGGGAACGTGCACGGCTGCCAGTTCCACCCGGAAAAGAGCGGGAAGGTGGGGCTGTCCATCCTTAAGGCCTTCTGCGAGCTGAGGTGAGGCCATGATCATCTTACCGGCCATTGATTTATACGAGGGGAAGGCCGTGCGGCTCTACAAGGGCGATTACGCCCGGATGACGGTGTACAGCGACGACCCGGCGGCCGTTGCGCGCGCCTTTGCCGCGGCGGGGGCGGAGTGGATACACGTCGTGGACCTCGAGGGCGCGAGAGACGGCGGGACGCCGAACCTTGGAGTTGTGCGAGAAATCGCGCGCGCGGGACTGAAGATCGAGCTCGGCGGCGGGCTGCGCTCCATGGAGGCGATAGACGCCGCGATGGACGCCGGCGCGGAGCGCGCGGTGCTCGGCACGGCGGCGGTGAGCAACCGCGCGCTGACAGAGGAGGCCGCGGCGAAGTACGCCGGGCGGATCGCCGCAGGCTGCGATTTGAAAAACGGAGAGGTGGCCGTCCACGGCTGGACGGAGGGCTCGGGCGTTGCCGGCATGGATTTCCTCGGGCAGATGCTCGCGCTGGGCATAGACACGGCCATCTGCACGGACATAGACCGCGACGGGGCAATGCGCGGCGCGAACGCGGCGCTCTACGGCGCCATAATGGACGCATATCCGGCGCTGAGGCTCATAGCCTCCGGCGGCGTGTCCTCGATGGAGGACGTGCTGCGGCTGAAGGCGCTGGGGCTGCACGGGGCGATAATCGGGAAGGCATATTATACCGGCGCGATTTCCATAGCGGAAGCGGTGGAGGCGGCAAAATGATAACTAAGCGTATAATCCCCTGCCTTGACGTGCGCGACGGCAGGGTCGTGAAGGGCGTGAACTTCGAGGGGCTTCGGGATGTCTCCGCCCCCGCGGAGCTGGCGCGCTATTACTCCGAAAACGGGGCGGACGAGCTGGTTTTTTACGACATCACGGCCAGCGCCGAGGGCCGCAGGCTCTTCGCGGACGCGCTGCGCGAGGTGGCGCGGACCATTTTCATCCCGCTGACCGTGGGCGGGGGCATAAGCTCGATGGAGGACTTCGACCGCGTCCTGAAATGCGGGGCGGACAAGGTGAGCGTGAACACCGGGGCGATACGCGACCCGGAGCTCGTGCGCGCCGCGGCGAGGAGATACGGCGACCAGTGCGTCGTGCTCTCGGCGGACGTGAAGCGCGTGGACGGCGCCTTCCGGGTGTTTGCCCGCGGCGGGCGCGATGACACCGGGCTCGAGGCGATAAGCTGGATTAAAAAATGCGTTTCCCTCGGCGCGGGGGAGGTAGTCGTCAACAGCATAGACACCGACGGGGTGAAGGGCGGCTTCGACATCGAGATGCTCTCCGCCGTCTGCGAGGCGGTGGACGTGCCGGTGATCGCCTCCGGCGGCGCGGGCTGCGCGGAGGACTTCGTGCATCTCTTCCGGAAGGTGCCGCGCGTGAGCGCCGGGCTGGCGGCGAGCATTTTCCACTTCGGCGAGGTGGAGATAGGCGCGCTGAAGCGCACTCTCGATGAAAACGGCATAAATGTGAGGTTGTGAGATGTTTGACATTGAAAAGCTGAAATTCGACTACCGCGGGCTCATCCCCGCCGTAGTGACGGACGCGGAGACCGGGAAGGTGCTGATGGTCGCCTATATGAACCGGGAGAGCCTGGACATTTCTATCAGGGAAGGCTACACCTGCTTTTTCAGCCGGAGCCGGCAGGAGCTCTGGCGCAAGGGGGAGACGAGCGGCAACAAGCAGCGCATCGTCTCGATAACCGCGGACTGCGACGCGGACACGCTGCTCGTGAGCGTTGTGAAATCCGGCCCCGCCTGCCACACGGGGGCGGAGAGCTGCTTTTTCAACCCGGTTTACGAGAGCGGGGAGCAGCCGTTTTCCGTGGACGGGCTCTATGAGCTGCTGCTGGGCAGGAAGCGCGAGCGGCCCGAGGGCTCGTACACGACCTATCTCTTTGAAAAGGGACGCGACAAGATACTCAAGAAGGTGGGCGAGGAGAGCACCGAGGTGATAATCGCCGGAAAGGCCGACGACAGGGCCGAGACTGTGTATGAGCTGGCGGACCTTGCCTATCACGCGCTGGTGCTGATGGCGGACATGGGCATTACGCCCGACGACGTGCGCCGCGAGCTGGCGGGCAGGCACGTCATAGACCACAAGGTGAAGCAGGAGAAAATGACCTGAGGCGCGGAGAGGTGCTTGAAAAATTTTAATTAATCGTCTATAATGGCCGCAGCAAAACAAAGAGAAGGTGTGGGCCGTGGCTGAAAAGCTGACAGAGCAGGAGAAACTTGAAAAACGCACGCTCAAGCCGGTGAACAAGACCGCGTTCAGGGCGCTCGTACACGTGGCCAACGCGCTGTTCAAGAAGAAATACGGCGTGAATTTTACATATGCCGACGATATAAAGCCATATCTGGGCACGAGCTATGTGGTGGTGTCCAACCACGCCTCGCGCATAGACTATGTTTTCACGGCACCGGCCTTCTGGCCGGACACGTTCAATTTCGTCGTGGGCTACAACGAGTTTTTCCGCAGCCACCTCGCGGCCGTGCTGCGCATAATGCAGGTGGTGCCGAAAAAGAATTTCGTCCACCAGCCCTATTCGATACGGCAGATGATACGCATAATCAGGGCCGGGGGCAGGCTGATAATACTGCCCGAGGGGATGAGCTCCATCTCCGGGGCGAACCAGCCCTGCGCGCTCGGCAGCGGGCACCTGCTCAAGCACCTCGGGGTGCCGGTGCTGTACACGAAGATAGCCGGGGGCTATCTGACCGCGCCGAAGTACAACCTTGAGGACCGCTGCGGGCGGGTGGACGTGACCGTGGGCGTGCTGCTGACGGCGGAGCAGATCGCTCAGATGTCCGCGGACGAGATCCAGGCGTATCTGGACGAGAAGCTCTGGCACGACGACTATGAGTGGAACAAGACGGCGAGGGTGAAGTTCGAGGCGAACGGGAACATCGCGCAGAACCTGCACCAGCTGCTGTTCTGGTGCCCGCGCTGCGGCGCCGACCTGGCCATGGAGAGCAGCGGGGACACGATACGCTGCCGCAAGTGCGGGAACACGGCGCGCGTGAACGAGTATTACGACCTGCTGCCCGAGCCGGGCAGCGAATTCCCGGCCACGCAGCGGCTGTGGTTCGACGCGCAGCGCGAGCACGTGCGCGAAATGGTGAAGCAGGAGGGTTTTGAGCTGCGCGAGCACGTGAAGCTCGGCACGCTGCCGAAATACGGCTATCTTAAGCAGCAGAAAACCTCCGAAATAACCGGAGAGGGTGAGCTGCTGCTCGACCGCGAGGGGCTGCACTTCGAAGGAGTGAACGATGGGCAGCCGTACAGGTTCTTCGTGCCGATAAGGCACCTGCCCACCTATGGCATGTGCACGGACGTTTCGCGCTTCTACACATTTGTGGACGGGGAGTTCAACGAGTTCTATCCCGAGAGGGAGAGCGCCGAGCTCTGGATGATGGCCACGGAGGAGATGCACCGCGCGCAGGGCGGACTCTGGAAAGATTTTCCTGCAAAGAGGTAAAAAAAGCGCCCGTCGGGCCGCGGAAGTTGCGGTTGACAGGCGACAGGAACGATGGTATATTAAGCACAAGAGGGGTGCGACCGGGGGCAACGGTCACGGCTCAACCTCTGCAAGTTTATAGCTTGGAGATATGGCCGTTTCCTATTGCGTGGGGGCGGCTATTTCTTCGTCACGTTAATGACGCCGAAAATCACAACGGCTAACAGGTTGAGAAGCCCTATGACTTCCAAAGCTGTCATGGCGTCACCTCCTCTTATGTAGGAAGGCGAGCCGTTCCCCTCTTGCTTATCTGACAAGATAGCAGCGGGCGCGGGCGGTGTCAACCGCTCTGGTAAGTGAAAATGCGTTCTGTCCCCGCGGCGGATTTATCCGCCGCGGGGACGGTTTATATATGCCGCCCTCACTCGAGCATGGCGCGGAACTCGTCCTCGCCGATGACCCTTATGCCGAGCTCCTGGGCCTTTGTGAGCTTGCTGCCGGCGTTTTCGCCGGCGAGGACTATGCGCGTCTTTTTTGAGACGCTGCCCGACGTCCTGCCGCCGCGCGCCTCTATGAGGGCGGCGGCCTCGTCGCGCGTGTAGGTGGGCAGCGTGCCGGTGAGGACGAAGGTCATGCCGCGGAAGCGGTCGTCAAGCACGCGCTCGGCGCTCTCGAAGCTGACGCCGGCCTCGCGCAGCAGGCGGATCTGGTGCTGGGACTGCTCGAGCGAGAACCACTCGCGGATGAAGAGCGCCGTGACGGCGCCGATGTCGGGGATGGACTGAAGTTCCTCCTCGGTGGCGGCCATGAGCTCGTCGAGCGTGCCGAAGTGCTGGGCGAGGACCTTGCCGGCCTTGGAGCCGACCTGGCGGATGCCGAAGGCGCAGAGCAGCCGAGCAAGGCCGGCGCTCTTGCTGCGCTCGATGGCGTTTATGAGGTTTTCGGCGGATTTTTTGCCCATGCGGTCCAGCCTGGCGATGTCCCCGGCGCGGAGGTAGTAGATCCCGGCGGGCGAGGTGAGCAGCCCGGCGGATATGAGCGACTCCGCGACGGCCGTGCCGAGGCCCTCGATATCCATGGCCTCGCGCGAGGCGAAGTGGACGATGTTGCGCAGGCGCTGGGCGGGGCATTCGGCACCGGTGCAGCGCATTGCGACGCCGTCCTCGTCCCGCACGATGGGCGAGCCGCACTCCGGGCAGCGGTCGGGCAGGCGGAAGGGGACGGCGCCCTCGGGGCGCTTGGATTTCACGACCTCCAACACCTCGGGGATGATCTCCCCGGCCTTGCGGACGAGCACGGTGTCGCCGATGCGGACGTCGAGCTTGTCGATGAAGTCCTGGTTGTGCAGCGTGGCGTTGGTGACGGTGGTCCCGGCGAGGCGGACGGGCTCTATCACGGCCTTGGGCGTGAGCACGCCGGTTCGGCCGACCTGCACGGTGATGCCGCGCACGACGCTCTCCTTCACCTCGGGGGGATATTTATAGGCCACGGCCCAGCGCGGCGCCTTGGCCGTGCTGCCGAGCTGCTCGCGCTGGGCGAGGGAGTTTATCTTGATGACCGCGCCGTCGATGCCGTAAGGGAAGGCGTCGCGCCCGTCGCCGATGGCCTCTATCCGCGCGCGGCACTCGTCCATGGTGCGGCAGAGCGTGTGCGGCACGACGTCGAAGCCGTATTCCGCGAGCGCGTCGAGCGACTCGGCGTGCGTTGCGAACTCGCGGCCCACGGCGCGCTGGACGTTGAAGACGATGATGTCGAGCCTGCGCGAGGCGGCGACCTTCGGGTCCTGCTGGCGCATGGAGCCGGCGGCGGCGTTGCGGGGGTTGGCGAGGAGCTGCTCGCCGCGTTCGGCGCGCTTTTCGTTCAGCTCCTCGAACACGGCGCGGGACATGTAGACCTCGCCGCGGACTATGAGCCGCTCCGGGAAGCTGCCGCGCAGCTGCTTCGGCAGGCTGCGCACGGTGCGCAGGTTTTCGGTGACATCCTCGCCGGTGACGCCGTCCCCGCGCGTCGCGCCGCGGACGAAAACGCCGTTTTCATACTCGAGGGACATGGAGAGGCCGTCGATTTTCGGCTCGACGCAGTATTCGCGCCCCTCCGGCAGGGCAGCGGCCATGCGCTCGTCGAAGGCGGCGAGCTCCTCGAAGGAGAACACGTCCGTCAAGCTCTCGAGCGGCACCTCGTGCTGCACGGGGGCGAAGCTGCTCTTCGCCGTGCCGCCGACGCGCTGGGTGGGGGAGTCCGGGTCGTAGAACTCGGGGTGCGCGGCCTCGAGCTCCTCGAGCCGGCGCATGAGCGCGTCGTACTCGAAGTCCGAGATGACCGGCGCGTCCTCGTCGTAATAATGGCGGTTGTGTTCAAGTATTTCAGCCCGGAGGGCCTCTATCTCGCGTTTTGCGTCCATGTTATCGCTCCATGTTAAGATAAGTCTGCGGCACCTCGCCCACTATGACGGTTTCGGCTATCAGGATCTCCGTTACGACCTGGGTGGAGACGGTGCGCCAGGGGAGCACGACGTCTATGTCCACTACGACGTCGAGCTTCATCTCGTGCTTCGTCTGGTTTATGCCGGCGGCGGAGATCTCATTTTTGAAGTCCACGCGCGAGGAGGTGAGCAGCGTGATGTCCACGGGGATGTCAGGCCCCTTGCCCAGCAGCAGGCTGGAGCCGAGGATGTTGCCGAGGGGTATCGAGAGGCTCAGCTCGCCCTTGTCGGCCGCCTCCACTATGTCGCTGAGCAGCTCGGACGAGAGGGCGTTTATGCGGGCCATATTCGCCTTGATGGCGGTGACGGCCCCGCTCTCGTCCCGCTCGAGAGTGACGAAATAGTCGTAGCCGTAGTCCTTTTCCGCCAGCGTGCGGTTGATCGTGCCGTTCACGCACAGCGTCATGAGGTCCACGGCGTCCGACAGCACCATGTCGCAGGAGAGCTCACGCAGGTACATGACGCTGCGCACGCCGACATAGAGCAGGAAAGTCAGCACGCACAGCACGATCAGCGCCCAGCGCGTGGCGCGGCGCATATGCGGCAGGTGAAGGTCCAGATAGACAGGCCTCCTCGGCCTGCGGCGGAAACGCATGGCTGTCACCCCCTATTGGGAGCATATGCGCCAGGCTGCGCCTGGATGCATAGCGCGGCCTTTTGGGCCGCGGCGGGCAGCGCCCGCGGGCCACACTGCGTGTGGGGGCATAGCGCCGCGCTCTGCGCGGCGAGGGCGGGCATAAGGGCAAGCCCTTGCAAACTCTTTCTGAGAGATTTCTTTTTGTCTTGTCAAAAAGAAACCCCTCAGACTCCAA
>LBJMR02800__coassemble_835_pt1 | contig 16700 bp, 14 predicted proteins | sample LBJMR02800__metabat2_low_PE_004 | metagenome-assembled genome bin LBJMR02800
CGTAAAGTTCAAAATTTCGCGAAAAACACACGGCAATTGGCCTCTGCGCGCAGCATATTCCCCCCTGCTGCCCGCCGCCGGGCCGCGCGCCGCGAGTATAAGAAAGCCTCCCCGCCGGGTGGGCGGGGAGGCTTCCGCGTGTCAGGTGAGCTCGATAAGGGAAATCCAGAGGCCGGGGTTGTAGCTGCCTATCGTGCCCTCGGGGCAGGAGAAGGCGAGCGCCGCGGTGCCGTTTTCGCGCACGCGGACGGCGTAGTACACGTCCCGTCCGTCGCGTGTGAACTGGGTGCAGTAGTTGCCGTAGTCGTCGTAGTCGAACACCTGGCCCTCGCCCACGTCGGACTGCGGCCCGCTGCGCTGGGAAAACTCCTCCACCGTCTCCGGCAGAGAGACGCCGGCAACTTCGTAGGCGTCCATTCCGATGATGCCCAGGTGCATGTTGACATCGCCGATGTTCACGCCGCACTGGATGGTGGGCAGCGGGTCGGTCTGCTCCTCGTAGTAGGTCTCGCCGCCCTCGGGGAGGTATACGGTGGCGGCGCCCTCGAGGTCATATGCCGTGAGGCCCTCACGCGGGTCCTCGCTGGCGGCGGGCTCGGTGGCAGGGGGCTCGGTGGCGGCGGAGCCGCCGTCTCCGCAGGCCGCGAGGGCGAAAACCATGCAGAGTGCGAGGGCAAGGGATGCAAGCTTCTTCATTTTCATGCGTTTACAGCTCCTTTTTTGGTATTTCCTTTTTAATACAGCTCGACGAGGGAGGTCAGGTACCCCAGGTCGTATTTCCCGGCGTTTTCCTCGAGGCATCCGAACATGTGTATGCCGCAGAGGTCGTCGAGCACGAAGACTGTCACATAGTAATAGACGCCGTCCAATGTAAGCTGAGCGGAGTAGTTGCCATACGCGTCATAGCTGAAATTGAAATTCGCTGCTATGCCTTCTGACACCAGGTCCTCGCGCAGGTAGTCCAGATAAAACTCCTCCGCATCCGCGGGATAGGCCGCCCCGTCCTCCTCAAAGAACTCCCTCGTAAAGAAATATGAGTATACAGGGACCTCGTTGGATGTCAGGTATGCCTCCATGTAGGTGTCATAGTAAGTGAGCAGGCTGTCGGTGATGTTATCGTCCGGCAGATAGTAAACTCCGAAGTCCTCGAATTCATAACCCACCAGCTCGCCGGCGAGGGTGTCCTGCAGGGTCATGCCGCCGCCCTTCATCTCGCAGCCGAGGGCGGCGTAGGAGATCAGGGCCACGTCGCCGCGTGTGAAGCTCGTGGTGGAGGCGCCGTACTGGCCGCTCGTGAGGCCGATCTCGTCGGAGAGCTCCCAGGCGGCGTCCCACTCGAAGTCCGTGCCGCTCTCATAGCCGAGGGCGCGCAGCACAAAGGTCAGATACTGCGAGGCGGTCACGCTGTCGCCGGAGCCGAAGGCCGTCTCGCCCGTGCCGGCCGCGAGGCCCCTGCTGTAGGCGTAGCCGACATATGGCTCGGCCCACGCGGGCACGTCGGTGAAGGGCATGTCCCAGTCCCCGGCAAGGGCGGCGCCCTCTCCGCCGAGCAGGCGCACGAGCATGGTCACGGCCTCGGCGCGGGTGGGCGCGCGGTCGAGGTCGAATACGGGCGTGCCGTCCGCGTTCACGGACGTGCCCTGGAACAGGCCCATCTCATAGAGCGCGCCGGCGGCCTCGTCCGCCGCATCGCCCGCGGCCGACGCTGCCGGGGCGAGCGCCAGCATCAAACAGAGCGCAAGGACAAAGGCAAGAGTTCTTTTCAAATGCATGTCGGATTACTCCTTTCTTTTTTGGTATCGCTGAAAGGAGTATAGCACACGAAATTCTGTCCCCGTCCAACTCCTTTCCGGGCCGCTCCCCCGCCCCCGCGGAAAAAAGTTGGACGGGCAAACCCACGGCGTGTGCTAAAGTGTGGCCATAATCACACGAGCCGGAGGTGCTGGACATGGAGGAATTGCTGGCTGTCATAATTTATATAGGCGTCACCGCCGTAATCGGCTGTCTCTGGGGGCTCATCCCCTTCTTTCTCGGGCGGCACAGATACAGGCCGAACATGGGCCGGCTCGGCCTTATATGGTGCGGCGCCGCCGGGCCCTTCATGCTGGCCTTTTTCGTGATGCTCGGCTTCGTCGTCGCCATCCTTGTGAGCGGGCGCGACGCGCGCGGCCCGCAGCGCGGCGGAGGAGGCGCTGCCGCGCCGTACTACCCGGCAGAGCCCGCGTCCAGGAGCGGGCTTGCGCTCAACTGCCTCGCCGGGCCGCTGAAGGGGCAGACATATCCCCTGAACACCGGCGGGCTCATGCTTGGCCGGGACACGGACTGCACAGTGCGCTTCCCGCAGGACACCGCCGGGGTGAGCCGCCACCACTGCGCGCTGCGCTGGCAGCAGGGCGTGCCCGTGCTGGTCGACCTCGGCTCGGCCTACGGAACATACATGGGCGACGGGCGCAGGCTTCCGCCGAATTACCCCATGAACATAGGGCCGGGGACGCGCTTCTATCTCTCCAGCCCGGGCAACCTGTTTCAAGTAACGGTCATATAAAAAGAGGAGGTATTTCCATGGAAATCAACAACAATTTTGCCCGCTGCGGCAAATGCGGCCGCTTTTACAACCCCACGACGCACGACAGCTGCCCCTATTGCGGCGAGGGCGCTCCCCCTCCGACCGAAGGCGCGGGCTTTTCGCCCTCCGGCGTCCCTCCCACGGAAAAGGCTCCCGGCGGCCGGGCCTCCGGCGGCGTGCCGCCGACGGAGAGGGCCCCAAGAGGCGCTTCGACCACCGGCGGCTTTTCGCCGACCGAGCCGCCTCACCGCGCCGCGCCGTCCCCGGACGGCATGGGCGGCGGCAGCTTCCAGAACACCATAATAGGCGGCGGGCTGAACGTGGACGGCGGCGTCGAGCCTGTCGTGGGCTGGCTCGTCTGCATTGACGGCCCCTCGCGCGGCAGCGACTACCGCCTGCACGCCGGGTACAACTATATCGGCCGCGAGGAGGGCGACGTGCGCATAGGCGGCGACCAGCAGATCTCCCGCCGCAGCCACGCGATGATAGCCTTTGACGACGTGGACGCGGTGTACTTTGTCGGCCCCTCCGCAGGACGCAACCTCATAAAGGTGAACGGCAGGACCGTGCTCAACGCCATGGAGCTCAAAAACTACGACGTCATCACGATCGGCACGAGCAAGCTGATTTTCGTCGCCCTGTGCGGCGAGCATTTCAACTGGGGAAAGGTCTAACCCATGGCAGCCGAAAACATATATCTGTCGGCCGCAGGAGCCGCCGCGGAGCCGGAGGTCACGGAGTCGGTCGAAAGCCATGCGCCCACGGGAGAGGGCGGCGCTGCAGCGGCCCTCCCGGTGTGGTTCCTTCCGGCGGTGCTGGTGCTCGCCGCCGTCGCGGCGGCGGCCGCGGCCTGGCTCTTTTTCAGGAAGCGCCGCCGCGCTGGCGCAAAGCCGGCCCCGCTTGTGGGCAAGCTGCACGAGCAGGGCGCGCGCGACTCGCAGCAGGACAGCTTTTCCGTCTCCCCCGCGGAGCTGGAAGCCACCCACGGCCTGCTCGTGGCCGTCGCGGACGGCATGGGAGGCCTCTCCGACGGCGACCGCGTAAGCCAGACGGCGGTCTCCGCGGTAATGGACAGCTTCATCTGCGGCGGCGCGGCGGACACTCCCCCCGAGCAGACGCTGCTGGAGCTGCTGCGCTGCGCCAACAGCGCCGTGAACCGCCTTTTGGGCTACAGACGTATCGGCCAATGCGGCTCCACAATGGTGCTCGGCCTTTTGAAGGACGGCTGCTTTTACTTCCTGTCCGTCGGCGACAGCCGGATCTGCCTCTACCGGGACGGAGCGCTCACGCAGCTCAACCGCGAGCATATTTACCGCCGTGAGCTGGAGCTGCTTGCCGTAAACGGCGAAGGCAGCATAGCCGAGGCCGCCTCGCACCCCCGTGCCGCCGGGCTGACGAGCTATCTCGGCATGGGGCAGCTGAAATACATAGACCAGGGCGACGCGCCTGTCCGCGTCCTTGAGGGCGACCGTTTCGTGCTGATGAGCGACGGCGTATACAACGCGCTGAGCGCCTCGGAGCTCGGCAGCGCGCTGGAGCTGAGCGCGCCGGAGGCCGCGGCGGCCATGGACGCCGCCATAAAGGCGCACGACTGGCCCGGGCAGGACAACTACACCGCGGTGGTGATCCAATGCTGAGAATAGGCCGGAAAAGGGACACGGCCGCGATCCTGAGCGCCTCCTACACCGACATCGGCGGGCGGGAGGACAACGAGGATTGCGTCCAGATCGTAACGGCGGACGGCGGCTCGCTCTGCTGCGTGGTGGCCGACGGCCTCGGCGGCCACGGCGGCGGGCAGGTCGCCTCGCAAACGGCCGTGCGGCTCATCTGCGCCAACTGGCGCCCGGGGGACGGCGCGGAGAAGCTGTCCGCGCTGCTGCAGGAGGCCCATGAGGCCGTGCTCGAGCGCCAGGCGCAGTTCCGCTCCTCCATGAAGACCACGGCCGTGGTTTTGAGCGTCTGCGCCCGCAGGGCGGCGTGGGCGCACGCGGGCGACTCGCGGCTCTACCGCTTCGACGGCGGGCGGCTTGCCTTTCAGACCCGCGACCACAGCCTGCCACAGATCGCCGTACAGCTCGGCGAAATAACCGGCGATCAGATACGCTTTCACCCCGACCGCAACCGCGTCCTGCGCGCGCTGGGCCAGAACGGAGAGCTGAACGTCACCACCGGGGAGGCGGAGCTTGAGAGGGGCCGCCACGCGTTTTTGCTGTGCAGCGACGGTTTCTGGGAGTATGTGTACGAGGACGAGATGGCCGGCGAGCTGCGCGATGCGTCCGACCCCGGGGACTGGCTGAGGCGGATGCGCCGGCACATAGCGGAAAGGGCCGGCGGCGCTGACAGCGACAACAACACCGCCGCAGCGGTCTGGGTCGATATATGAAAGGAGAAAGAGAAGGATGAAAAAGAAACATGCCGCCCTTGTTCTTGCGCTGATAATGGCCCTTGCCGTCCTCACCTGCGGGGCATCCGCCTCCGGCAGCGGCGATATCATAAATTCCAGCCGCAGCGGCGTCGTCCGCATCGCGGCCTACGGCCCGAGCTCGCTGATCATGGACAGCGCCGGGGATTTGTACATCATGGAGATGGCCTACAGCTTCGGCTCCGGCTTCGGAGTGGGCGAGACCGGGCAGGAGACGGTGAACTTCGTCACCAATACGCATGTTGTGACCTTCGAGCCCGAGGTCTACGACGAGGAGGGGAACTACCTCGGCGCCACGTCCATGCCCGCGTCCAACGTGTACATCATGCTCAACGACCTCTCATGGGACCCGCTCACACACACCGTGGACCAGAGCCAGTGCGTCCCCTGCGAGGTGCTGTACTACTCCGAGAGCGGCTATCCCGACTACGCCGTCCTTCAGGCCGCCTCCGCCCCGGCGGGCCGCACGGCGCTGCCCCTGCTCCCGGACGAGAGCGCCGTGAGCGAGACCGAATCCGTCTATGCGCTCGGCTATCCCGGCACCTCCGACCAGACCGAGGTGGGTAACTACGGGCTTGAGCGCCCCGCGAGCGTCGAAAACGTCACCGTCACGTCCGGCGTGGTCTCCCGCTTCACCACATCTTCAAGCCTGGGCGGAACGCGCCTCATCCAGCACGACGCCACGATAAATTCCGGCAACTCCGGCGGCCCGCTGCTCAACGCCGGCGGCGCGGTCATCGGCATCAACACCTACACGATAACGCCCGAGAGCGGCAACACCTCGTCTTACGCCGTGCGCATAAGCTACGTCGCCGACAAGCTCGACGAGCTGGGCATAGCCTATGACGTATATGAGCCGGACGGCGGCCCCGGCATCTGGCTGTATGTGATGATCGCGGCCGTGATCGTCGTGATAATCGCCGTGCTCGTTCTCGTGCTCAGGCGCAGGAAGCGCCCTGTCGGGGCGCCGGCGCCGGCCGGTGCGGCTGCTCCCGCGGCCTTCAGGTTCCAGGGCCTCAGCGGCGCGTTCGCCGGGCGGCGCTTCGCAATAGACGGCACGGTGCGCATAGGCCGCGACGGGCAGCAGTGCAGCTTCGTGTACCCCGCCGAGGTCAGCGGCGTGAGCCGGACGCACTGCGAGCTGAGCGCGGGGAACGGGGTAGTATACCTGCGCGACCTCGGCTCGACCTACGGCACGTTTGTCAACGGCCGCAGGCTGTCCCCGAACGAGACGGCCTCCCTCAGGCCCGGCGACGTGTTCAGCCTCGGCTCCGACGAGCAGAGCTTCATAATAGACGTCAAGGGAGGCGCCTGATATGCCGAACTCGGAATGGTACGGCGCCCTTGAGCCCGGCGTCAAGCTCCCCGGCGGGCACGGCCCAGGCTACTATCTCAAGCGGGTGATCGGTCAGGGCGGCTTCGGCATAACCTATGAGGTGGAGAGCTTCAACGGCATCGAGGGCTCCGCGAACGGCGCGACCGTGGCAATCAAGGAATTTTTCCCGAAGGACTGCGCCGTCCGCGGCAGCGACGGTATCACGGTCTGCGCCCGGCCGGGCTACGAGGAGGAGTATGTGAGCCGCCTCTCCCGCTTCAGCGAGGAGGGCAGGACGCTCACGGCGCTGAGCGGCTGCGACTCGGTGGTGCGCGTGCTCAGCACCTTTGACGCGAATAACACGAGCTATCTCGTAATGGAATACCTCGACGGGATGCCGCTGTACAAAAAGGCCATGGAGCTCGGCGGGCGCATCCCCCCGGAGGAGCTGCTGCCCAGGCTGCCGAAGCTGCTGCTTGACATCGCGGCCATGCACCGCTCCGGGATACTACACCGCGACATCACGCCCGACAACATAATGTGGATGCCCGACGGGACGCTCAAGCTGATCGATTTCGGCTCGGCGCGCAGCATGAGCCAGGACAAAAAGACCGTCTTTCTCAAGTTCGGCTACTCGCCGATAGAGCAGCACATCACCAGCGGCCAGGGCCCCTACACGGACATATACGCCCTGTGCGCCACCATTTATTACCTGCTGTCGGGTATCAATCCCCCCGAGGCCGTCGACCGCCTGGACAACGACCCGCTCCGGCCGCTCATCTCGCTCGGCGTGGCGCTGACGCCCGAGGAGGACGCCGCCATTCTCCACGGCCTGGCTGTGCAGCCCATGGAGCGCACGCAGACCGCGGACGACCTGCTGCGCGAGCTGTCGCCCGTGCCGGCAAAGGCCCGCCGCGGCCGCGGGAAGCCGTCGTTTTTCCGGCGGCTCGCGGACCGGCTTTTAGGGAGGGGGCGCGCCTGATGTACAGCCATTCCAGCTTGCCACATTCTGCGGCCTGTTGTATACTGATTCAGGATGGATTTCAGACCCGGGGAGGTGAATCGCGGTGATCACGGAAAATCCGGGTGGGGGCATCCCCTCCGCCAACGAATACTGCCCATATTGCATGAGCCGCGTCCAGCCCGGGGAGACCTGCCCCGTCTGCGGCCTGACACAGGGCGCGTACACGCCCGCGCCGTACCACGTGCCGCCCGGGACCATACTGATGGGCAGGTATCTCATCGGCCGCGTCCTCGGCGAGGGCGGCTTCGGCATTACCTATATAGGCTGCGACCTGCGCCTTGATATGAAGGTGGCGATAAAGGAGTATTTCCCCACCGACCGCGCAAGCCGGCACTCGGCCACCTCCCTCGAGGTGCACAGCTTCGTCGGGAAAAACGCCCAGAGCTACGAGCGCGGGCTCCAGCGCTTCCTCTACGAGGCGCGCACGATGGCCCGCATGGAAAAGCAGCCCCAGATAGTCATGGTGCGCGACTTTTTCGAGGCCAACAACACGGCCTATATCGTAATGGAGTACGTCGAGGGGACAAATTTCATAGACCTCGCCAAACAGCGAGGAGGCCGGATACCCGCGGACGAGCTCTTCCGGCTCATAGAGCCGCTCTTCACCGCGCTCAGCGCCATGCACAAGGCGGGGCTCATCCACCGGGACATAAGCCCGGACAACCTCATGCTGGAACACGGCTCGGTGCGCCTCTTGGACTTCGGCTGCGCCCGCGAATCGTCGAGCGGGACGGAGACCATGACCGTGGCCCTCAAGCAGGGCTACGCCCCGATAGAGCAGTACCAGCGCAAGGGGCAGGGACCGTGGACGGACGTCTACGCCCTCTCGGCCACCATATACTTCTGCCTGACGGGCCGCGTCCCGCCGCAATCGCTCGACCGGCTGCTGTCCGACGAGCTGGTCACCCCGCGCAAGCTGGGCGTGGACATACACCCCGTGCAGCAGAGGGCCCTGCTCAAAGGCATGGCAGTGAACCCCGAAAAGCGCTTCCAGTCTGTGGATGAGCTGTACGCGTGGCTCTACTGCGCCACAGACATGGGCTCTTTCGGGCTGGACGAATTTGTTGATGATGACGAGCCCGTCATCGGCGGGGACGAACCCCACCCGAGCGGCGGGGACATCGAGCCGCCCGCCCCGGACACGGTCACGATTGACAGCGGCGATGAAAATGCCGATGAACCGGCCGCGGCGGACGCAGCCGGAAAAACGGCGGGCACGTCCGGAAAACGCCGGACGCTGCCCGGCTGGATAATGGCCGGGGCCGCCGCGCTGCTGCTCGTGATTGCGGTCATAATCGCCGTTTCCGGCGGCAGGCAGGACGCCCAGACCCCGGCGGACGCCACCGGCACAGGCACGGCGGGGCCGTCGGCCGCGGCAGCGGTCCCCGAACGCGATGAGCTCTTCGCGGACGCCGCCACGGTGAACACGGAAACCGAACTCATCTTCGCCCTGGCCGATCACTCCGTCCCGGCGGTCATTGTCGCACCGCACTCCGAGGACGTTATATTCTCACAGCTGGTCACAGAGCTGACAAAGCCTCTGCTCATAAGCGAGGGCACCCATATCAACAACTCCTGCGCGCTCATACTGCGCGAGGGCGGCGTGCTGTGGGTGGCCGGGGAAGTGCTCGGCGAGGGCACAATCATCGCCGACGGCGGCGCGCTCGTGACCGAGGGTGAGGCCTATGTCGATTCCTCGGTGTATCTGCTCACGGACAATTCCCTCGCGCAAAACGGCGGCAGCATAAACGGCGAAATCCACGACATAAGGCTTGACGCCGCCGGGGTGAGGACCGTCTCCACATTCGACGGGCTCAGGGCCGCGAGCCAGTCCGCCGGGGTGAGCGCAATAGTTGTCGATGGCAGCATAGAGCTTACCGAGACCCTCGATTTTTCAGCGCCGCTCATAGTGAGCGAGGGCGCGAGCATCTCGTCCGGGGCCGGGCATGAGCTTCACATGTACGGTGCGTCGCTCATAAACTACGGCAGCATAAGCAGCGCCGTGTGGTGCGGCGGCGAGAGTTCCGCTGTGTTGAACTACGGCACTTTCGAACCCGCCGGCGGCCTCTGGATCAACAACGATGGCGAGGACGACACGCCGTGGTCGCTGCTGAACTTCGGCGAGATGAAGTTTACGACATATAACGCGGTGTGGTCCGACGTCCTCAACTTCGGCTCCATGGTTTTCGACGCCACTCCCGAGGGCGCAGAGCAGAACCTGCTCGGCTTCGACTGGTACGGCTTCGTCAACTGCGGCGACATTGACATAGGCGAGAACGCCTATTTCTACATGGGCGGCGAGATGAGCAACCTCGGCAGCATAAGCGTCGCCGGGAATCTCGACATAGCAGGGCTCGTGGTCAACCAAGGACGGATAGACGTGCCCTCCGGCGGGCTGCTGTATAACTACGGCGTGCTGGACATGTACGACGGCGGCACGCTCAACATAGCCGAAGGTGGCGAGTTCAACACCACGGAGGGCGTGTTCCTGCGCCGGGATTACGCCGAAACCAGCGGCGCGGTGAACGGCACGGAGTGGTGCGCGGACTTCACGCCCATAGACGGCGAGGTGCCGCAGGCGTACGCCGCGACCGAGGCCGAGCTCACAGAGGCCATGGCCGACGAGAGCATCGAGGCGGTGGTCATTGAAAACGAGCTGAGCCTGACGCAGCCGCTGACCGTCACGAAGCCGCTCTACGTGGCTGGGAGCCTCATCATGCCCGAGGGCGCACAGATAACGGTCGACGGCACCATATTCTGCGTCAACGGCGAGCTTGTCTGCGACAACTTAACGGTGCAGAACGGCGGCATGGCCGAGCTTACCTGCTCATGGCGCGGCACGGGCGGGCTCGCTGACCTCACCGTGACCGGCGGCTCCTGGGTATACACCCGGGACAGCAGCTTTGAGATGAGGGGCGTCGTCCTCGACGAGGGCTCCATGCTGCTCTGGGACGTGAACAACGGCGTCCCGCTCACCTCCGCCTCCGTCTCCGGCGGCAGCGTGCTCGCCCTGGCCGGCGAGGACATGTTCTCCGCCGCGCTCGAGCTCGACGTCTCCGGCTCGCGCGTGATCCAGCTCTGCGGCATGGACCTCATGGGCGCGGCCGTCATTGAGGTCGACGGCGGCGCGGCGTACCGGCAATCCGGCGAGCTGCAGCTCAGCGAGGGTGCGGAAATCATAATCGGCGCGGCCGGCTCGCTGTACAACGGCGGCGGCTGCCTGACGATCGCCCGGGGCGCGGAGCTGCTCAACAGCGGCGACATCATAAACACCTACTTTTCGGACTTTGACGGGCTGCGCGTCGAGGGCACGCTCACCAACAGCGGCGCGCTGTATATGGTGCAGTCCATACGTGTCTCCGGCCTCCTGGACAACCATGGCAGCATCTACTCCGGCCTGGATGCCTCCGAGGCGGTGATCGTCGAACCCGGCGGCGCCTTTGAAGGCAACACAAGCGTAAATCCCTGGAACTGAAACAGGAATTGCCCCGCATGGAATCCATGCGGGGCAATTTTCTGCGTGTTTACATGTCGGCGAAAAGGTGGTCTATGACCCGGCTCATACGCTCGCTCATCGACTCGTCGCCGTCGGCGGTCAGCGCATACATGACGAGCCAGTCTGTCGCGCTGCGCGGGTCGAGCGTGGGCATCCCGCAGTCGATCAGTATCGCGTTCAGCACCCACCAGTGCTGCCGCAGCCGCTCGCTTATGCTCAGATAGTCCTCATCCAGCTCGCTGTACTCCCCGTCGACCACGTTTTCGGTTATGACGTACAGCAACAGCAGCAGCTTGCGCGGGACGTCCTCCCGGTGCGCGCGGATGTTTTTCAGCGAGGTCGCGTTCGGCCAGTTGCGCTTGAGCAGCTTCTGCGTCACCGAATAGCCCCCGCGCGAGCGGCCGGACGGCATGTGCAGCGTGAGGTACTGCTCCATCACCGTGTCGAGCGAGTAATCCTTCGCGCCGTCCCCGTCCCAGCCCTCCGGGCGGGTCAGCAGGCCGAGATATTTTTCAAAATACTTGTACGCCCTCAAATGCAGCTCGCCGAAGCGGCCGATATTTTCCAGATACGCCTCGCGCAGCTCCTCCGGCGAGCGGGCGGACATGAGCGCGTTCCGCAGCTCGAAGGTTATGTGAGCGCCCCCGGCGCTCTCTATGTACTCGGCGGCGCGCCCGGCCGGCGGAAGCCCGGCATAGAATTCCCGGGCCTCGTCGTATCCCCTGTCGTTGCGCAGGAACCAGGAGTAGACCACGTCCTTCGGGTCGCGGTAATGTATGCCGTATCCGGTGCACTGCCCGAGCAGATGGCTGACATCCCCCTCGCTCAGATCAAGGGCGAAGCCTATTTTGAACACATCCTCCTTGCGGACGGGGCGGCTCTTCCCGTCGAGCCAGCCGCGCACCTTCTTCGCCGCAGCCTCGGCGGAACTCTCCGGCTCATAGGCCCGGAAGGAGTCCGTCAGGCGCAGTCCGAGGTCAGGATATGGATAGATGTCCCGCAGCGATTCCGAAAACGTCCTCAGGGCGATCCGCCCGTCGCGCAGATATTCCGACGCCATTTCCGGCGTCATTGCCCCGGAGCTTATCCTCTCGTACTCAGCGGCGGCCCGCTCCGTAAGATGTATCTCCACAGCCGCACCCCCAACCCGTAATTGGTACTATTATAGCAGGTTTTTTCCAGACCTCAAGTGCTTTTGCCCGCTGAACACCGCCCCGCAGCGGCTGCACAAGCGCGCCATTGCCGGCGCTCTAAAAAAATTACACAAAATCAAAAATAATTCTTGACACGGCGCTGTTTATCATGTATAAAGGAAACATACTTGCAAAAACGTTTTCGGCGGGAGGGAAAGACGTATATGGCGGCTACTATACGAGATGTGGCAAAGGCCGCCGGAGTGACCATTGGCACAGTCTCCCGTGCGCTCAACAACTACGAGGACGTGAACATCCACACGCGCGAGCGCATACAGCGCGTGGCGCGGGAGCTGGGCTACACGCCCAACCAGATGGCCCGCAGCCTCTCCTCGAAGCACATGAAGCGCATCGCCCTCATACTCTCGGGCTTCCTTGAGGACACAATGCTCAACGACTTCGAGACGATGCTCATGAAGGGCATCTATCAGTTCGCCTCGGAGCACAGCATCGACATCGCGATGTATGTCATCAACTCCAAAACCCAGCTTGAGAAGAGCTATGAGCAGCTCTGTTATGAATATAACATCGCCGGGGCCATCCTCTTCGGGCTCAAGACCACCGACCCTTACTGCGAGGCTCTCCCGGTGAGCAGCCGCCCGTGTGTCACCATAGACACCGAGGTGCGGGGCGAGCACATCAGCAACATCACGCTCGACGATGTTGCAGCCTTTGATGAACTCGCGCAATACCTTATCGACCGTGGCCACCGCCGCATCGTGCTTGTACACGGCCGCAAGGATGCCATGGTCAGCATGGAGCGCCTGGCCGGCGCGTATCAGGCCTTCGAGCGCAACGGCCTGGAGCTGACGCACGACAATATCATCTACACGAACTTCCACCGCGAGGAGGCCCTCACCGGCGTGAATGAATACTTCAAAGCCCACTCTCTGGACAGCGTGACAGCCTTTCTCTGCATGAGCGACATGCTTGCGATAGGCACCATCGAGGCGCTGAAGGCCATGGGCCGCCGCGTGCCGGAGGATTACTCCGTGGTCGGCTACGACGGGCTGGAGGTCACAAATTACACCGACCCCAAAATCACCACCGTCGACCAGAACATCAAGCAGAAAGGCTACGAGGCCGCGCACCTGCTCTACGACATGCTCAACGGCACGCGGAATGCGCAGAAGCTCGTGCTGCCGCACACGCTTGTAGAGCGCGGCAGCGTGAAAAGCCTTATTCGGGAATAAAGCGGGACCCACCTCCCGCTTTATTTCAGACGAAGTTTCAAAAACGTTTTTGTAATCCTGTTTGCGTGAAAAAGGCGGCATGCCGCCGGATAAATAAAGCACAAACCAAATAAAAGGAGGATAATCATGAAGAAGAAGCTCACCGCCCTGTTACTGGCCTGCTTTATGCTCGCCACCCTGGCCGCCTGCGGCGGCACCAGCGAAACCGAATCCCCTGCCCCGGCCGAATCCGGCAGCCCGGAGGAGTCCGGCAGCCCCGCCGAGGTGATCGAAATCACCATCCCCTCCTACAAGACCGGAGAGAATGTCGGCGCCGTGTTCTTCGAGCCCCAGGTCGAGCGCTTTAACGAGCTCTATGAGGGCCAGTACCACATCACCCTTGAGAGCGTGCCGCAGGACGGCTTCAACGACCGCCTGAAGCAGCTGGCCCAGCAGGATATGCTGCCCGTGCTGGTGCAGGGCGGCGACGTTGACTGGATGGCCAATATCGCTTTCCCCAACGGCATGGCGTATGACCTGAGCACCTGGCTGGACGAGACGCCGGCCGTCAAGGACCTGCTGATAGATGACGGCCTCGCCTACTGCACCAACGAGGACGGCACCATCTACAGCCTCCCCCTCGCCACCGTCCGCCCGACCGGCTTCTTCTATAACTCCGCACTGTGGAACCCGAGCGAGGACCTCAGCGCGCTGAGCATGGACGAGTTCATCGAGCTTATCGACGGCCAGCAGATTGCCTTCTCCACCGCTGAGAACGGCTGGGTCGCCGCGCTGTTCCTCACCGCCCTGATCGCCGCCGAGGACGGGGGCGTGGAGTGGCTGCAGAGCGGCGTCGAGGCCAAGATCACCGACTTCAACAACGACATTTTCATCAACGCCGTGACCAAGCTTCAGTCCCTGCTGCAGAACAACGCCGCCTCCAACTCCATCGGTGCCGCCTACGCCGACGCCGCCAACGCCTTCATGAGCAACCAGGCCTCCATCATCTCCAACGGCCCCTGGATGAGCGCCGACTTTGCCGAGACCAACTCCGCCAACTGGAGCAACGGCTTCAACGGCGCGGACGTGCGCGCCTCCCTCTTCCCGGGCCAGGTAGGCATAGCCACTACCTCCTGCTTCGGCGAGTGGTGGATCTCCGCCTCCGCGTCTGAGGAGGAAATTGAGCTGGCCCTCGCTTTCCTTGAGTTCGTCTATTCCCCCGCCGAGCTGGAAGCCTACCTCCTCGCCGAGGGCGGCGACGCCCCCAAGCTGGATTACAGCGAAGAATTCCAGGCCCAGCAGGGAGAAACACAGGTGCTGGCCGACCTCGCCGCCGACACCACTGAGGACACCGTCTTTGTCCCCTGCATCCTTGACATGATCCCCGCCTCCGTCGCCAATTCCGACTTCGGCAGGCTGCTGCCCTCCCTGGCCGACGGCACCTACAGCCCGGCGGAGTTCGCCGAGTGGATGACCGACGCCGCGGTGGCTGCCACGGCCGAGTAAGCACAAAGGCCCAATTCTCCAACAGGATCATGCGGTGCGTCACTATGGCGTGAGCCGGTGACGCACCGCATTCTCATATCCCCTCTCCGCGCCGGGGAAAGCAGCGCGGCCCCGCTCCGGGGCCGCAGTGGGAAAGGAGCTTTGCATGAACGCCATACGAAGGCGCTGGGCGCTCAGGCCCAGGGCCGGCCGGCTGGAGCGGGCGAACTACAAGTGGATCTACCTGTTCCTGCTGCCCACAGTGATAATATTCGTCCTTTTCTACGCCGTGCCCATAGTGCAAGTGTTCGTAACCTCTTTCACCAGGTGGGACGGCTTCACCAGCCCCGAGTTCAACGGGCTGCGCAACTACATAAACATGTTCACGAACAGCGCCTTCCGTCAGGCGCTGAAGAACCTGTTCTTCTGGTGCCTTGTCGCCGCAGTCCTGCACGTGGGCTTCGGCACCCTCGTGGCCTTTGTGCTCTTCCACAAGCCCCGCGGCTGGAAGCTCACCCGCGCCGTGTTCATGATACCCAACGTCATAAGCGCGGCGGCCTGGGCCATGATCTACCGCTTTATCTTCAACAACGATTTCGGCGTGCTGAACACCGTTATCAGGTTTTTTGACCCGGACTTCAACGTGCAGTGGTTTTACCAGTCGCCCTGGGCCTTCTGGGCCGTGACGCTCACGTGGCTGTTTTACGCGGTCATCGTCACACTTATCGTACTGGGCGATCTGATGAACATCCCGATGGAGCTGGGCGAGGCCGCGAAGCTGGACGGGGCCACAGGGTGGCAGTTCATCCGCCACATCCAGCTCCCGCTCTGCCGCGGCGCCATCGGCACCAGCGTCATCTGCTCCCTCACGGCGCGCATCGCCATGTACGAGCAGATCTCCCTCACCACCGCCGGCGGGCCGGGGAACGACACGATGAGCCTCTCGATCCTGCTGGTGAACGGCATACTCGACTACAGGTACGGCTACGCAAACGCCGTGGGCGTGGTCATGTTCCTCATCGGGCTTGTGATACTGTTCGTGGTGAACAGGCTGTTCCGCATGGACGAAACGGACTATTGAGGTGAGTGATATGAAGCTGAAAAAGGGACTTACGCGCACATTCATGTACGCGATAGAAATATTCGTAATCGTCATTTCGGCCTTCCCGATACTCTGGGTCATCATGTCCGCCTTCAAGACGAACGGAGAAATATTGACGAACCCCCTGGCCCTGCCCACCTCCATAACGCTCGACACCTTTGCCCATCTGTTTGATACGTACAACTTCCCCGTATACTTCCTCAACTCCCTGCTGGCGGCCGGCGTTTCCACAATTGTATCCCTGCTTTTCTACTCAATGGGCGCCTACGTAATCGCCAAATTCCGCTTCCCGGGCCGTCAGCTGCTGTACATCCTCTTCACCATAACGCTGCTGGTGCCCAGCCACAGCAAGACCCAGCCCATTTTTGGTCTTGTAATGCAGTTGGGGCTGTATGATAACATCTGGGGCGTCACCTTTGTCTATCTCTCCATGGGCATGGCCATGTCAATCTTCATACTCAAGGCCGGGTTCATGGCCGTGCCGAAATCCCTCGACGACGCGGCGATCGTGGACGGGGCCAGCTTCCTGCGAGTCTTCTGGCGCATAAACCTGCCCCTGGCCAAGAACTCCCTCACCACGGCGGGCGTTTTGATGTTCCTCAACAACTGGAATGAGTACTACTTTGCCTCACTGCTCACGGTTTCGGACTCTCAGAGGACGCTGCCGATCGCCCTGGCATTTTTCACGAGCGAATTCTCATACAACTACACCCAGCTCTTCTCCGCGCTGACCGTTGTGATACTGCCGGGCATACTGCTTTATGCCGTGGCGCAGGAGAAGGTGCAGGCAAGCGTGGCCACAGCCGGCATAAAGGGCTGATTATCCCCAAAAGGAGCCTTACTTATGGAAAAAGTGAGACTTGATTCTGTCTGGACAGTGGAGGAAACTGCCTTCAACCCGCGTTTTCTCGCCAAAGGCGAGTCG
>LBJMR02800__coassemble_874_pt1 | contig 16145 bp, 14 predicted proteins | sample LBJMR02800__metabat2_low_PE_004 | metagenome-assembled genome bin LBJMR02800
GCCGGCACGAACCAGACCACGCCGTAGACCATCGCGTGCATCAGCACGGCGCAGGCAGCCGAAACGGCCGCCGCCGCAATCAGTCCGCGGCGGGTTTTTATGCCGTTTTCCGTGCAGAGCAGGGCCCCGCAGATGCAGACGGCCACCAGCAGCGCGAAATTCACAAGCGCCTGAACTATGTGCGCCCCCCGGCCCTGCGCCATCCGCGTGAGCTGCGCCGGGGTCTCGAACAGGCCGAGCCCGAAGACCGTGGCCGCAATGAATGAGAGCGCGAAGACCGCCACGAGCGTGGGTATCACATACAGGAACAGCGTGCGCTGCAATTTTGAGCTTTTTGCCATTTTTCCTCCTCACTGCGCGTCCACGCGCGCGCCGGATTCGACGATCTTCGAGTAGCTCCGCGCGGTTATCAGGTAAATCACCGCATACACGGCGCAGAAAACGCCAAGCGTGCCGAGGGTGCAGAGCGCGGTCAGGCGCACATTTACGAGCTGGAACAGGCTCAGTAACTGCACAACAAGGTTGAAGTCAAATGCAATGTGAACCGCCGCCACGACTATGGGCAGGAAGAACACCGTGAGGATCTGGCTGTGTATCGCGCGGCGCGTCTCCTGCTCGGAGAGGCCCACCTGCCGCATGATGACGAACCTGCGCTGGTCCTCATAGCCCTCAGAGACCTGCTTGTAGTACATTATCAGCACCATGGCCATCAGGAACACCGCCCCGAGGAAGATGCCGAGGAAGAGGAAGCCGCCGGTGAGGCCAAAGGTGTCTCTTTCGATGTCTACGCGTGTAGTGGTGTTGAAATAACCAACATAGCCGCAGCCTGCGGCGGCGAAGTCGAATATCCCATTGCTCCACAGCTCCTCGTCGAGCGCGTTCTGTTCCTCATCGCTGAGTTGGGCGAAATCGTAGCGCCCCTCCCAGTAGTACTCGCCGTGGCGGCTGTCCGTGCCGATTTCGTTGAGTGTGTCAGTGCCGTCCACGACAATGATGTTAACCGCGTCATCACCGGCTGAAACACCCGCCTGGCTGCGTATGAGCTCGTTGGCGATGTTTTTGCACTCGCCGACCACATTGTATTCGCGGCTGAACTCATAATTAGCCGGGTCGCTGTAATCCATCCCATTAGCCTCGCTGCTTATCAAATAGCGGAAGCCTCCGGTAAAATAGTCGGAGTACTGGTTGTTCGAGTAGAGCAGATATTCTCCCGGCGCGAGCTGCGGCGCCTCCTCGCCGGTTATGGCGGCGTAGGTGTCGGCCGTGACGAAGTAGACGGTCGGTGACACCCAAAGCCCGTCATAGCCCTCCCGGGGCATCTCGAGCGAAATTTCAAGATACTCCACCTGATATCCGCTCGTCGGCTCGGCCCCTGCCTCCGCGAACAGCTCCCGGACGTAGGTGTCCAGCGCGTCAGGGTTTATGGGCTCGCGCTCCTCGGGCGTGCTCTCGCTCTCGGTGTAATGGTAGTAGTGCCGCCCCTGCGCGACTATGTCCGTAGGCGCGCTTAGGTTCACTATATCGTCGCAGCCGACATACAGGCTGAGCGTGCCGCTTATCATGACCATGACCATGGTGGAGATGATGCAGATGTTCGCCAGCCCCGCCGCGTTGCGCTTCATGCGGTAGAGCATGCCGGAGACGGTTATGAAGTGCCTCGCCTTGTAGTAATAGCGCTTGTTGGCCCGCAGAGCCTTCAGCACGGCGATGGACACCGAGGTGAACAGGCAGTACGTGCCTATAACGACGAGGAAGACCGCGATGAAATAGAGCGCCACGGCCATAGCCCCGTCCTTCGTCCAGACGGCGATGAAATACCCCAGGCCGAGCGAAATTACGCCGAGCGCCGTGAGGAACCAGTTCGCCTTCGGCTCCTTTTCGCCCACCTCGCCGCCGCGCAGCAGCTCCACCGGGCGCGAGCGGCCCACGCGGGCGAGGTTCAGCAGCAGCGTGAGCGCGAGCAGGCAGGTGAATATCAGCGCCGTCAGCGCCACGGCCGCGGGCTGGACGGATATGCCGAACGGCGCGGGGAAGTGTATCAGCCGGTAGAGTATCAGCGTGCACAGCTTGTGCAGCAGTATGCCCGCGGCAAGGCCGCCGCCCACGCCGAGTATCACGACGTAGAGCGCCTCGAAGAAGAGTATGGCCGCTATGTTGCCCTTCCCCATGCCGAGGACGTTGTAGAGCCCTATCTCCTTCTGGCGGCGCTTCATCAGGAAGCTGTTGGTATATATGAGGAAGATGAAGGAGAAAATCCCAAGGAAGAGCATCCCTATCATCATGAAGCTCTGGACATAGGCCGCGCCGTTGGTCGTGTTCCCGGCCAGCTCATAGCGTCCCGGGTCGAAAAAGAGGGCGGAGAGGATATAAAACGCCGCTGTTGTGCCGATAACGGTGAGTATATACGGGACATAGAAGCGGCGGTTGTTCTTTATGCTCTGCGCGGCGAGCTTCGGGAAGAAGGAGAGCTTACGCATCGAGCTCACCGCCCTGTGCTATGACCGTCAGCGCGTCGGAGATGTGCGCGAACATCTGCTCGGAGGTCTGCGTGCCGCGGTAGAGCTGGTGGAACACCTCGCCGTCGCGCAGGAAGAGCACGCGCTTGGCGTGCGAGGCCGCCTTCACCGAGTGCGTGACCATGAGTATGGTCTGCCCCTCGTCGTTTATCGCGCCGAACATGTTCAGCAGCGCGTCCGTCGCGCGGGAATCGAGCGCGCCGGTGGGCTCGTCGGCGAGGATGAGCCTCGGCCGGGTTATCAGCGCGCGGGCCACCGCGGCGCGCTGTTTTTCGCCGCCGGAGACCTCGTATGGGTACTTCCCCAGCAGGTCCTGTATGCCCAATTTCACCGCGAGGGGGCCTATCCTCCCGCTCATCTCCTCGTATGACTTCCCGGCGAGGACGAGCGGCAGGAAGATGTTGTCCCTGAGCGTGAAGGTGTCGAGCAGGTTGAAATCCTGGAACACGAAGCCGAGGTTGTCGCGCCGGAAGGCGGAGAGCTCCCGCTCGGAAATCGTGGTGATGTCCCGCCCGTCGAGCAGCACGCTCCCGGCCGTGGGCCGGTCGAGCGCGGCGAGGATGTTCAGCAGCGTGGTCTTGCCGGAGCCGCTCTCGCCCATTATCGCGGCGTACTCGCCCTCCTCCACGGAGAAGCTGACGTTCCGCAGGGCCTGCACCTGCGCGCCGCCGAAGCGGGTGGTGTATACTTTTTTAAGTTCCCTTACTTCGAGAAGTGACATATGGGACCCTCCTGTTTTTTGCTTGCGGATACATGATAGCAAACGCCGCGCGGCGAATCCATTCATTTACCTTACATTTTCCCCACGGAATGTGACATTTTTGTAAGGCACGGCGCGCGGTTGACTTCCGCCGCGCGAAAAACTATAATATCTGCGGCAATATCCTTTTATATATGGAGTGTTTACATGGACTACGATCAGGCTTTGAAATATATCGAGGGCGTCTCCTATCTCGGCGTAAAGCCCGGACTGGAGCGCGTCTCCGCCCTGCTCGGGCGTCTCGGCCACCCGGAGCGCAAGACCCGCTTCGTACACGTCGCCGGGACAAACGGCAAGGGCTCCACCAGCGTCATGACGGCCTCCGCGCTCAGCGCCTGCGGCTATAAGACCGGGCTCTACACCTCGCCGCATCTCGCGCGCGTGAACGAGCGCATGAGGCTCGACGGCGCCGAAATCCCGGACGGGGAATTCGCCCGCGTTGTCTCGGCGCTCGCCTCCGCGGCGGAGGGGCTCGCCGAGCCCTGCACGGAGTTCGAGCTGCTCACCGCCGCCGCCCTCCTCTGGTTCGCCGAGGCCGGCGCGGACATAGCCGTGCTCGAGGTCGGCATGGGCGGCCGGTTCGACGCCACGAACGTCATACCCCGCAGCGAGTGCGCCGTAATAACGAACATCGGCCTCGACCACACCGCCGTCCTCGGGGACACCGTCGAGGCCATCGCCGCCGAAAAGGCCGGCATCTTCAAGGGCGGGCGCGCCGTGAGCTACGAGCAGCCCGAAAGCGTCGCCGCGGTGCTCCGCTCCGCCGCTGCAAAAACCGGCACGGAGCTCACATTTGCGGATTTCTCCAAAATCGAGCCGCTCTCGGACTCTGTCGAGGGCCAGCGCTTCCGCTTCGAGGGCGAGGAGTACTCCATCCGCCTGCTCGGCGCGCACCAGCTGAAAAACGCCGCCGTGGCGCTCACGGCACTCGATACCCTCCGCCGCTCCGGCTGGGACCTGCCCGCGGAGGGAGTGCGTAAGGGCCTTGCCGCCGCCGTCTGGCCGGCGCGGTTCGAGCTCGTCGAGCGCGCCCCGCTCTTCGTGGTGGACGGCGGCCACAACCCCCAGTGCGTCGCCGCCACGGCGGAGGCCATACGCCGCTACATGCCCGGCGGGCACTGCGTCATACTCATGGGCGTCCTCGCCGACAAGAACTGGAGCGCCATGATAGACATCCTCGCGGACGTGGCCGAGGGCTTCGTGTGCGCCGCTCCGGATTCGCCCCGCGCGCTCCCCGCCGCCGACCTCGGCGCGGAGCTGCTGCGCCGAGGGCTGCACGCCGAGGTCTGCTCGAGCGTGCCCGAGGCCGTGGAGGCGGCGAAGGCCCTCGCCGGGCCGGACGGCGCGGTCTGCTCCGTCGGCTCGCTCTACATGTCCGGCGCCGTGCGCGCGTGCTTTGGGCTGAGGTGAGCGCATGAGGGTCCTTGCGATAGACTACGGCGACCGCCGCACCGGCCTTGCCTTCTCGGATTTGACCAACACCCTCGTGGGGGATGCCTTCACCGTCGAGGAATACGACGCGCACCGCCTCGCCGGGCGCATAGCCGCCGAGTGCTCGAGCCGCGGCGTCGGCACGATAGTCCTCGGCCTGCCCAAAAATATGGACGGCAGCGAGGGTCCCCGCGCGGAAAAAAGCCGCGCCCTCGCCGCGCTCATCGAGGAGCTCACCGGCCTCGCCCCCGTCCTCTGGGACGAGCGACGCAGCAGCGTGGAGGCCCACGCCATCCTCCACGCCAACGGCCGGCGCGAGCGCAGCCACAAAAAAACCGTGGACGCCCTCGCCGCCTCCCTCCTGTTAGAGGGCTATCTCCGCTCGCTTTCCTTCTGAGCGCCAGGACATAAATACCGCAAAACCCCCGCCGGGCTTTATAGCCCGGCGGGGGTTTTAGCTTGCTGGCAGCTTTCCTGAGAGGCGCCCTCGCCGCGCTTGCGCGGCGCTACGCCTCCACACGCAGTGTGGCGCCCGCTCCGCGAGAAGTGCTTCCGAGGATGTTGTGGTTATGGGAGCTTTCCAGAAATGCCGCCCTCGCCGCGAAGCGGCGCTATGCCCCGGCGCAGCCGGTGCGCTCGTATATGCAGAAGCGGCAGCTCACGCCGCCCTCCTCGTAGGGCTCCTCTTCCACGCATTTCCATTCCGGCAGCGAGTCCAGATTGGGGAAAAATGCGTCCGAGTGGGGAGCAGCGTCGATTTTCGTGACATATATGCGCGTCAAGTGGGGGAACAGCGCCATATAGATGCTCGCGCCGCCCACGGCGAAGCACCGCTCGTACTTCTCCGCTTCCTCCACGGCCTCCTCCGGGCTGCGGACAACCGTGGCCCCCGGCGTCTCCCCGTTGCGGGAAATAAGTATGTTCACGCGCCCCTCCAGCGGCGCGCCGGACGGGAAATCGTCCATCGTGCGCCGGCCGTAAATCACCGCGGCCCCGCGGGTGAGCGCGGCGAAGCGCTTCCTGTCCTCCGAAATAACTATCGGCTGGGTGCCGTCGGAGCCGATGCCCCAGTCCGAATAAACAGCGACTATTGCCTCCATGCCTTGCTGCCTTCTCCTTTCGCCCGGCTCTGCGGGCAGCGAAAATCCACAGCTCCACATTATAAACCGCCGTCCAATCACGCGCAAGGGAAAATTGCATAGTATGAACCGAAAGGGGCGTGTGCACATGATTTTTGCCGTATGCGGAGGGGACGAGAGGCTCGCAAGGCTCGCGAGGCTGCTGACAGGCGACGGGCATCGGGTCCGGCTCTCCGCGCTTGAGGGCGCGCCGGCCGTGGAGGGCGCGCGGATATGCTCCGCGGCGGAGGCCGTGACGGGCGCGGACTGCGTGGTGCTGCCCATGCCGGCCCTGTCGCCGCGCGGGCTGCTGAACGCCCCGCTCTCCGCGGAGCCCCACTGCGCCGGCGAGCTGCTCGCCGCCGCGCACGAGGGCCAGGTGTTCTGCGCCGGGATGGTCACCGAGGAGCTGCGCGCCATGGCCGGCGGCTGCGGGATCAGGCTTTTCGACTACGGCCGCCGCGGCGAATTCGAGGCCGTGAACTCCGTGGCCACCGCCGAGGGCGCGATCGCCCTGCTGCTGCGCGAAACCGACCGCACGATCTGGGGCCGGCGCATAATAATCTGCGGCCACGGCCGGATAACGCGCGCGCTCGCGCCTCGGCTCCGCGCGCTCGGCGCCGGGGTCTGCGTCACGTCGCGCACGCCGGGCGAGCTGGCCTGGACGCGCGCGGAGGGCTTTGAAGCGGCGGACACCCGCTCGCTCGCCGGTTGCCTCTCCGGCGCCGATATCGTCATAAACACCGTGCCCGCCCTCATCCTCACCGCGGCGCGGCTGGCCGAGCTGCCCGAGGACGCGCTCGTGCTCGACCTCGCCTCCCGCCCCGGCGGGACGGACTTCGAGGCCGCGCGGGCCTTCGGCCTGCGGGCGGTCCACGCCCCGGGGCTGCCCGGGAAGTGGTCGCCGGAGACGGCGGCCGAGGCCATACGCGCCGCGGTATACAACATCCTTGAGGAAGTGAGGCAGTGAAGGAAGGACTGAAGATAGGGCTCGCGCTCTGCGGCTCCTACTGCACTTACGAAAAGGCCCTCGCCGCCGCCGAGCGGCTCAGCCGCGAATGTGAGCTGACCGCCCTGATGAGCGAGACCGCCGCGTCCACGGACAGCCGCTTCGGCCGCGCCGGGGACTTCATCCGCCGGCTTGAGGAGATAACCGGCCGGGAGGTCATCCGCAGCATCACGGCCGCCGAGCGCGTCGGCCCCGGCAAGCTCTTCGACGTGCTCGTCATCGCGCCCTGCACTGGCAACACCATGGCGAAGCTCGCCGCGGGGATCACGGACAGCGCCGTGACGATGGCCGCGAAGGCGCACCTGCGCAACGGCCGGCCGGTGGTAATCGGCTTTTCCACAAACGACGCCCTTTCCGGCTCTGCGCCGGCGATCGCCGCGCTGCTGAACCGCAGGAATTACTACTTCGTACCCTTCGGCCAGGACGACCCGGCAAACAAGCCGCGCTCCATGGCCTCGGACTTCTCGCTGATAGAGGACACTGTGGACGCCGCGCTCGAGGGCCGGCAGCTGCAGCCGCTGCTGCTCAGGTGAGCCAGCGCCGTCTGCCAATTTCCGGCAGGCGGCGCTTTTTTTCAGATTTTACATCTTTTTTTCACGATAGGGTGTTTATTTTTATGAAGACTTATAGTACAATGGCGCTTGTCAGGTATCCCTAAAAATAGGGGAAAATCACGAAGGAGGATAAACATGAAGACAAGCAAGAAGCTGCTGAGCCTGCTGCTCGTGCTCGCTATGGTCTTCGCCCTGGGCTGCACGGCCTATGCGTCTGGCGCTCCCGCCGACGACGCTGACACCAGTACCCCCACCGAAGAGACCGGCGACGCGGCAGAGACTCCTGCCGAAGGCGAAGAGGCTGAGGAAGAAACGCCCGCCGAGGAAGAGACCCCGGCCGAGGAGACCCCCGCCGAGACCGCCAGCAAGATCGTCATCATCCACACCAACGACATCCACGGCACCATCGAGAACTACGCCAAGGTCGCGGCCCTCAAGGCCGAGTACGAGGCCGAGGGCGCCGCGGTGCTGCTGGTCGACGACGGCGACTTCATCCAGGGCAGCATCTATGTGAGTGAGTCCCAGGGCGCCGCCGCCATCGAGCTCATGAACCTCGCCGGCTACGATGTGGCCACGCTGGGCAACCACGAGTTTGACTACAGCTGGCAGAACCTCGCGAACATCGCCAAGAACGCCGAGTTCCCCATCATCTCCAACGTCACCCGCAACGGCAAGGCCATGTTCGACGCCAGCTGGACCGTCGAGGTCGGCGGCGCCAAGATAGGCTTCTTCGGCCTTGAGACCCCCGAGACCGCCACCAAGGCCCATCCGGCCAAGATAGTCGGCGTCGGCTTCATGGCCGGGGACGAGCTCTACGGCTACGCCCAGGACCAGGTTGACGCTCTCGTGGCCGACGGCTGCGATTACGTCATCTGCCTCGGCCACCTCGGCATCAGCGACGAGTCCACGGGCAACCGCTCCGTTGACGTTCTCGCCAAGGTCACCGGCATCGACGTGTTCATCGACGGCCACTCCGAGAACACCAACGCCGAGATAGCCTCCGTTGCCGCCGGCAACAAGGTCGGCGACACGCTGCTCGTCTCCGCCGGCTCCAAGGGCTCCCACATCGGCGTCATCACCATTGAGGACGGCGTCATCAGCTTCTCCGACCTCGTCGCTGCCGACTACATAGGCGCCGACTCCGCCGTCGCCGCCCGCGCCAACGAGATCAAGGCCGAGATCGACGCCGAGTACGGCGAGGTCTTTGCCAAGACCGAGGTTGACCTGAACGGCGAGCGCGCCCCCGGCAACCGCACCGAGGAGACCAACATGGGCGACCTGATCGCCGACGCCATGCTGTGGTACGCCCTTGAGCAGGGCGACATGGGCGTTGACGAAGCCAACGTCGTGGCCGTCACCAACGGCGGCGGCATCCGCGCCGCCATCGCCGCCGGCGACATCACCAAGGCCGACGTCAACACCGTCCTGCCCTTCGGCAACACCGTCGCCTACGTCACCGTGACCGGCGAGGTCCTGCTCGAGGCCCTCGAGGCTTCCACCTACTGCACTCCCGAGTCCGTGGGCGCCTTCCCGCAGGTTTCCGGCATCGAGTTCACCGTCGATACCAACAAGGCCTACGACCAGGGCGACCTCTACCCCGACTCCACCTACTATGGCCCCGCCAGCATCCAGCGCGTGACCATCAACAGCATCAACGGTGAGGAGTTTGACCCCGAGGCCACCTACTGCGTCGTCTCCAACGACTTCACTGCCGCCGGCGGCGACACCTATTACGCCTTCTCCGTCTCCGACAGCGTTGACACCGGCGCCGCTCTCGACGTCGTCGTCATGGACTACATCACCGAGGAGCTGGGCGGCGTTGTCACCGCCGAGCAGTACGGCGAGACCCAGGGCCGCATCACCATCCTGAAGCCCGTGTTCACCGACGTGGCTTCCACCTCCTGGTACTACGACGCCGTTATGACCGCCTATAACGACGGCCTGATGACCGGCGTTTCCGCCACCACCTTCGCGCCCAACACCAACATGACCCGCGCGATGATCGTCACCATGCTCTACCGCCTGGCCGGCGAGCCGGCCGTCGAGGGCAACGTGTCCGACGTGTTCGCCGACTGCACCGACGGCTCCTGGTACGCCAACGCCGTGCTGTGGGCCAGCGAGACCGGCGTGGTCACCGGGCGCAACGCCACCACCTTCGACCCGAACGGCACCCTGACCCGTCAGGAGCTCGCCGCCATCCTCTACCGCTACTGCGGCTCCGCCGCCGTTGAGAACGCCGAGCTCACCTTTGCCGACGCCGACGAGATAGCCTCCTGGGCTTCCGACGCCGTCGCCTACTGCGTTGAGAGCGGCCTGATGAGCGGCGTGTCCGCCACCGAGTTCGACGCCACCGGCTCCGCCAACCGCGCCATGGGCGCCACCGTGCTCGTCCGCCTGGACGGCATGGACATCGAGCCCCCTGTAGCCCCTGCCGAGGACGAGACTGCCGAGGAGGAGACCCCCGCCGAGGGTGAGGAGACCACCGAGGAGACCCCCGCCGAGGGCGAGGAGGCCACCGAGGAGACTCCTGAGGACACCACCGAGGAGGAGACCCCCGCTGAGGGCGAGGAGACTACTGACGACACCACCACCGAGGGCGAGACCGAGGACACCGCCACTGAAGAAGCTGCCGCCTGAATACCTGATGTACACCGGCTACTCGCCGGCGTAGAATAAGCGGAATCCCCGCCGGAACCCCGGCGGGGATTTTTACGTTCTGGGGAAGGCCCCCTCCGTCTCGGGGGAGCGGCGGGCCACGCCGCGTGAAAACTCCACGCTCGGGTGTTGGCTGTTTTCCCCGGGGCCGGACAGCGCGGGAAGCCCTCATCTCCCAGCGCGCCGGGCGGCGCTAAACATGCCGTCTCACGCCCTGCGCATATCTGGCCCCTTTCCACCCTCGGACAGCCCGTTTCCTGCTTTTGAGCGGCCGTTTCGCCGCTTTCTGACGCCCTGTTTTCCGCTTTTGGACGGCCTCGGGAGCCTGTTTTGCCATGCTGCCCGGCTGTCCGCTTTTCAAGCCGCCCTGCCCCCTGATTGCGCGCGGCGGCTGCTTTCCGGCCGGAAAGCGCAGAAAAATCCCCCGGGAAGGCCCGGGGGATTTAGTTTTCTTCACATATCAGCCCGCAACGCCGGCGTAGACGTTCGCAAGCTGCTCGTCCGTGAGGTCCACGTGGTAGAACAGGGAGAAGAACTCCTTCACCGCGTCGTCCACATCGACCTGTATGTAGTCGGGGTAGATGAGCGCGGAGAGCCAGCGCAGGCCCACTATGCGGTTCGGCCCTGGGGGACGGTCCACCCAACTGAACGGCGCGTTCGGCGTGCCGTACACCTTGCCCTCCTTAACGGCGGTCAGGTTAGCGTAGGTCGGGTCGTTCATGATGGCATCCGCGGCGCTCGCGCCGGGGAGGTCGGCCTTCGGCTCGCCGTTGACGACGATGACATCCGGGTCCCAGGCGAGGAGCTGCTCGGCGGATATCTGAACGCGGCTGCCGTCGCCGAGCTCAAGGTCCGCCACGTTGATGGCGTTGACGAGCTCGATTATCGCGCCGTGGGAGGAGCCGGCGGGCGCGGTCTCCAGCGAATTCTCGCCGTTCCCGTAGTACATGCGCACCTTCTCTTCCTCGGGGATGTCCATGTTGGCGATGTCGCCCAGCGTCTCCTCGGCGTACGCGGCCAGCTGCTCGGCCGTGTCCTCAACTCCGAAGAGCTCGCCCATGAAGCGGTAAGCCGCCGGCGTGTTGGAAAGCTCGCTGTCCACCACTACCACGGGGATGCCGAAGCTCTCCTGCAGGTCGTCTGCGCTGCTCACGGTGGCGTCGTTGATCGTGCCGACCATGAACGCGATGTCCGGCCCCGCGGCGAGGACGGCCTCGTAGTTGATCGCGTCGCCCATGCCGAAGTTCGGCAGCGTCTCGTACTCGTCCAGGATGATGCTCTTTTCAAGATCGTTGAGCTCGTAGTTCCAGCCCAGCATCCTGTCCGGCACGAGGGTGTAGAGGAAGATCGCCGCGGTCGGGTCGGTGGAGAACGCCTTTTCAATAACGGCGGGTACCTCCACCTCGCGCCCGGCCATGTCGGTGAGCGTCCGCGGGCCCTCCGGCTCTTCAGAGGGCGCCGTGCTATCCTCAGCGACCGGTTCCTCGCTCTGCGGGGCCGTGCTTTCCTCTTCCGCCGGTTCCTCGCCGCAGCCGGCGAGCATACCCAGCGCGAGGAGCGCGGCAAGCAGCAGCGCAAGGACGCGATGAGTGTGTTTCATCCTTTTTTGCCTCCTGTCCATATCATTTTTCAAGCAACTCGGACCTTCTCCGCCCGGGTCATTGACTTTGGATAAATATTGTGTCATAATCCCAACATACAGGCAAAAGCGAATCGCTTTTCAGTACAATTCGCAATATAGCACAACACTTTTCCGTAGTCAAGCCAAACTTTGGAGGTGCCGGGTATGGAGACAATACACCGCCGGGAGGCCGCGGCTGCGCGGCGGCGGTACGCCATAGTTCTGCTCGCCATGCTTGCCGTTCTCATCCTCGCTACGCTGCTCTCTTTCTGGATAGGCTACTATCCGCTCTCGCCCGGGGACGTGGTAAGGGCTTTTCTCGCCCGTTTCGGCGTAGATTCTCAGATGGACCCGAACGCTGTGACGATTTTCTGGAACATACGCCTGCCGCGCATACTCTCCGCCGTGTTCATCGGCGCATCGCTCTCCGTCGCCGGGGCCTCATACCAGAGCATGTTCCGCAACCCCCTCGTTTCGCCGGACATCCTCGGCGTCTCCTCCGGCGCGAGCCTCGGCGCGGCGATAGCCATCCTCTGCGGCCGGCCGAACTACGTTGTGCAGCTCGCGGCCTTCATCGGCGGCGTGTCCGCCGTGGCGCTCTCGTACGCCATCAGCCGCAAGAGCGTGCATTCGCAGACGCTCAGCCTTGTGCTGACGGGCTCGATGGTCATGGCGCTGTGCAACGCCGGAGTGACGATGATAAAATACGTGGCCGACCCGAACGACGTATTGCAGCAGATAACCTTCTGGCTGATGGGCAGCCTGACCAAGACGGACATGGAGAGCTTCCTCTGGAGCGGCGTGCCCATGGCCGCGGGCCTCGCCGTGGTGCTCGTGCTCCGCTGGCGGCTGAATGTGCTCACGCTCGACGAGGAGGAGGCGCGGAGCCTCGGCGTGAACGTCCGCCGCTACCGCCTTATCTTCATCGCGGCCTCAACTTTGCTGAGCGCCTCCGCCGTGTGCCTCGGCGGGCTGATAGGCTGGGTGGGGCTGATGGTGCCGCACATGGCCCGCGCGCTCGTCGGGGCGGACTCCGGCCGGCTGATCCCGGCCTGCGCCATGCTCGGCGGGGCCTACCTGCTGCTGATGGACGATCTCGCCCGCTCCATACTCTCGCTCGAGCTGCCGATAGGCGTGGTCACGAGCATCATGGGCGCGCCGTTTTTCATCTATCTCATACTCAGGAAGCGGGGGTGAGGCCATGCTGCTCGAAGTTGAAAACCTCAGCGGCGGCTACGGCGCCGGGGACATAGTGAAGGGCGTCACCTGCTCGGCGGACGCCGGGGAGATCCTCTGCCTCGTCGGCCCGAACGGCTGCGGGAAAACGACTCTCTTCCGCCTGCTGCTCGGCATGCTCCGCCGCAGCGGCGGTTCGATAAGGCTCGACGGGCGGGATATCGGCACGCTCGAGCCCCGCGAGCTGGCCAAGCTCGCGGCCTACATCCCGCAGCACCACACGCCCGTGTTTTCCTACACGGTGCTCGACGTGGTCGTGATGGGCCGCTCGTCGCATTTCTCCGCCTTCCAGGCCCCAAAGGAGGCGGACCGGGACGCAGCCTTCGCCGCGCTTGAGAAGATGCACATCGCGCACCTTGCGAACGAGAAATACACCTCGCTGAGCGGCGGGCAGCGGCAGCTCGCCATCATCGCCCGCGCCATCTGCCAGTCGGCAAAGCTCCTTGTGATGGACGAGCCGGCGGCAAACCTCGACTACGCCAACCACAAGCGGCTCATGGACGTGGCCGTCGAGCTGGCCGGCCGCGGCTACTGCGTCGTCATGAGCACCCACGCGCCGGAGGACCCCGCCTCTATCGGCAGCCGCGTGCTCATGATGCGCGAAGGGCGCGTGGCCGCCTTCGGCACGCCGGAGGAGGTCATAACGCCGGAAAACCTCGAGCGCGTATACGGGATAGAAATGGACGTTGTCACGGTCACGGACCGCTACGGCGCACGGCGGACGATCTGCCTGCCGCTCGGCCCGGCCGCGGCCGGAAAGGAGAAGGAAAATGGCTGAATTCACCGCCTCCGGCGGCAATGAGCGCGGGCGGGCCGTGTTCGCATCCATGCTCGATGCGCGCTCGCGCATCCCGCCAGCGGCAAAGGAGACCGCCGAGCGCTGGAACGCGGTCGCCGACAAGTGGAACGGCAGCGGCGGCGCGCTGCAGACCGACCACGGTGAGCGAGCGAAGGACGCGGCGGAGTTCCTCCTCTCCCGCGGCCTGATCGGCCCCGGCTGCGACGTTGCGGACATCGGCTGCGGCCCCGGGCGCTTCGTCTGCGAGTTTGCGAAGACCGCGCGCAGCGTAACGGGCTTCGACATCTCCACGCGCATGACCGAAATAGGCGCGGAGCGCGCCGCGGAGGCCGGGCTCGCAAACGTCAGCTTCCGCGCGTGTGATTTCCACACGCTCGACGTGGCGGCGGAGGGGCTCGAGGACCGCTTCGACCTTGTTTTCAGCTCCATGACCCCCGCCGTGCGCGGCGTGGACGGCCTGAAAAAGACCATGGCCATGTCCCGCGCCTGGTGCTGCCAGATAACCCACGTCTCGAGCTCGAACGAGCTGCAGAACCGCATGATGCTCGAGCTCTTCGGCCGCCCAAGGCCGGAGCCGCGCTACGGCAGCGGGCAGTGGTTCTATTCGCTCTTCAACCTGCTCTTCCTCTCCGGCTACAGCCCGGAGGCCAGCTATTTCAACGCCCACGACGAGCGCCGCGTCCCCGCCGGTGAGGACTACGCCCGCCACTTCATGGACATGCTCCTGCCCGAGAGCGAGCGCACCGGGGAAAACCTCCGGCGCATAACGGATTACCTCGAGCGCCGCGCCGGCGCGGACGGCTGCCTTGACGAGGTCAGCGACACCTGCTACGGGCGCGTGCTCTGGGACGTGCGCTCCCGCACGGACAGGCCGGAGTATTTCAGGGGGCTCGAACTGCTGTGAAAAGGCATCTTTTCCTGACGGGTGAAAAGGGCGTCGGCAAGTCCACGCTCATAGACCTCCTGCTCGAGCGCGCCGGCGGGAGGGCCGGCGGCTTCCGCACGCGCCGGGTCTTCACCGTGCGCCCCGGGGAGGCGACGGTGCACCTCCTCCGCGCGGCCACGGACGAACAGCCCTGCGAAGAAAACCTGCTCTTTTCCTGCTCCGCGCCGGGGGAGGACATGGTCGGGCGCTTCGACTCCCTCGGCTGCGCCGCGCTGCGCGACGGCGAGGGCTGCGGATTGCTGCTCATGGACGAGCTCGGCCCCCACGAGGCCGAGGCGGAGGGCTTCCAGCGCGCCGTGACCGCCGCCCTGGACGGCGAAGCGCGGGTCCTCGGCGTATTGCAGCGCGCGGATTCGCCCTTCCTCGCCGCGATAGCCGCGCGGGAGGATGTCGCCGTGCTCGAGGTGACGCGCGAAAACCGCGACGGCCTCGCGGCCCTGCTGGGCTTTGTCCCGCCCTGCAAATGAGGGCGAAAAAAACGCCGGGAGCCATGCCCCCGGCGTTTTCTGTTCAATTCAGCCCATTATCGCGCCGCGCAGCCCGGCCGCGTCGTCCACGAGAACGGCCGCGCCGCTCTCCACGAGCTGCTCCCTTGTGCGGAAGCCCCAGGTGACGGAGATGCAGTCTATCCCCGCCGCCGCAGCGGTGTCTATGTCCACCTCCGAGTCGCCCACGTACACCGTGCTCTCCGGCGCGGAGCCGAGCTCGGCCATGGCGGCAAGGACCGTGTCCGGCGCGGGCTTGCGGCGGACGCCCGGCCTCTCGCCCACGGCCGTGAGCACATAGCCGCTGAAAAAGTCCCTTGCGAGCTGCACCGCGGCGGTGTTCGGCTTGTTCGAGACTATGGCGCACTTGATCCCCGCTGCTTTGAGCTCCTCCAAAAGCTCCATGATGCCGGGATACGGCGCGGTCTTTATGCGGCTGTGGGCCTCATAATAGCTCAGGTAGTCGTCAAAAACCTCCTGATACTGCGGGAATTCCCTCCCGCCCGGCACACAGTGGGCTATCAGATAGCCCGAGCCGTTGCCGAGGCGCGCGCGCATCTCGTCGTGCGTCGCCTCAGGAAGGCCGAAGTCGCGCATCGCGTGGTTCACGGCGTCGCGCAGGTCGTCAAGCGTGTCCAGCAGAGTGCCGTCCAGGTCAAAAATAACAGTGTCGTATTTCATACACCCGTTATAAACTAAAAAACTGTGCATGTCAACCTTGACAAGCGCTGTTGTGTGTGCTATCATGTAACAGCTTTCGTCTGGAGAAGTACCCAAGAGGCCGAAGGGGCTCCCCTGCTAAGGGAGTAGTCGGTGATGAGCCGAGCGAGGGTTCAAATCCCTCCTTCTCCGCCAGCTCGCCGCAAGCGTCATGTCGCTTGCGGCGAGCTTTTTCATTTCTTTGCAAAGCTCATCTCGCACGCATTTTTGCTGCTCCTCGCTTTCACAAAAAGTCACGCTCGGCCCGCCTGTTCGGTTGCAAGCGCCCTCACTACGGCCCGCTGCCGCTGCCAAC
>LBJMR02800__coassemble_905_pt1 | contig 15741 bp, 14 predicted proteins | sample LBJMR02800__metabat2_low_PE_004 | metagenome-assembled genome bin LBJMR02800
TCCCATTCTATGGTCGCGGGCGGCTTGCCCGTGATGTCGTATACCACGCGGTTCACGCCCTTCACCTCGTTCGTTATGCGCTGCGAGATGCGGTAGAGCACCGCGTAAGGCAGGTGCGCGAACTCGCCCGTCATGAAATCGTTCGTCTCCACCGCGCGCACTGCCAGAACATAGTCGTAGGTCCGCGCGTCGCCCATCACGCCCACGCTGTGCGTGTTGGTGAGCACGGCGAAGTACTGGTCCGCCCGCGCGCGGGAGGCGCCGATCTCCTCGCGGACTATGGCGTCCGCCTCTCGCAGTATCTCCAGCTTCTTCTCCGTCACCTCGCCGATTATGCGTATCGCAAGCCCGGGGCCGGGGAAGGGCTGGCGGTAGACTATGCGCCTCGGCAGCCCGAGCAGCAGCCCCAGCTGGCGCACCTCGTCCTTGAAAAGGCCGCTCAGCGGTTCGATTACGCCCTTGAAGCCCATGTCCTCGGGCAGGCCGCCCACGTTGTGGTGGCTTTTTATCACGGCACTGTTGGTGCCGCTCTCCACGATGTCGGGATATATCGTCCCCTGCGCGAGGAACTCCGGCGAGCCGCACTCGCGCGCCGCGTCCTCGAACGTGCGCACGAACTCCTCGCCGATGAGCTTGCGCTTGCGCTCCGGGTCCGTCACGCCGGCGATGCGGCGCAGGAAGCGCTCGTGCGCGTCGATGCACACGAAATTCAGCTTCCGCCGGGAGAAGGCGGAGCGTATCTCCTCCGTCTCGTTCTTGCGCATGAAGCCGTGGTCTATGTAGATGCAGGTGAGCCTGCCCGGCACGGCCTCGCTGAGCAGCGCGGCGGCCACGGAGGAGTCCACGCCGCCGGAGAGGCCGAGCAGCACGCTGCCCTCGCCCACTTTTTCGCGGATCTTCTCCACCTGCTCGGCGAGATAGCCCTCCATGTTGTAGCCGCCCCCGGCATGGCAGATGCCGTAGAGGAAGTTCTTTATGATCTCCCGGCCGAGCTCGGTGCGCTCCGTCTCCGGGTGGAACTGCACGGCGTAGAGCCCGCGCCGCTCGCACTGCATGGCGGCGACGGGGCAGAGCTCGGTCGAGGCGGTGACGGAAAAGCCCTCCGGCACGCGCGTCACGCGGTCGGTGTGACTCATGAGCACGGCGCTCTCGCCGGAGCAGCCGTCAAAGAGCTCGCAGTCGTCCAGCCGGGCCTTCACGGCGCCGTACTCGCTGCTCTCGCAGGGGGACACCTCACCGCCCAGCATGTGGCACATGAGCTGCATGCCGTAGCAGATGCCGAGCACCGGCACGCCGAGGTTCAGCAGCGCGTCCTCGCAGCGCGGCGCGTCCGGGGCGTAGGCGCTCTGCGGCCCGCCGGTGAAGATCAGCCCGATTGGCTTCATCGCGGCGATCTCCTCCGCGCTCTTGGTGTGCGGCACTATCAGGGAGAGCACGCCGCACTCGCGGACGCGCCGTGCGATCAGCTCCTTGTACTGCCCGCCGAAATCGACGATAAGCACTTTTTCGTCATTTCTCATGTTCCTCATGCTCCTCGTGGTATCTTATGATATCCTCCGCCACGGCGCGTTTTTTCACGCAGCGGTCCATGGCCGTCTTTATGATGAAGCGGTGGGCCTCGGCCTCGGTCATGCCCCTCATTTTAATGAGTATCAGCTTGGCCCGGTTCATAAGGCGGATCTCCTCAACCAGCAGCCTTACGTCCTCGTAGTCGTACATAGCCCGCCCCCTTTCAAAACAAAAAAGACGCTCCCGATGCCAAAAGAGGGCTCGTTGGGGCCCTTTGGGTATCGGTGAGCGCCGTTGCTCACACGTCTTGACGTTTCACCTATTCACTTACGGAAATATTATAGACGCTCCCCCTCCCCTTGTCAAGGGGAGAGTACAAATTTCGGCGTCTTTTTAGCGTTTGCGCCCCTCCGGCGGCGCATATCGGGTAAAAACGGGCCCGTGCGCCGCCCGGCGCCCCGCCGTGGGCGTCACTCCACGCCCGCCCACGACCAGTACTGCTCCGTACCCGTGGCGGGGCCGCCCTCCCAGTCGCCGTGGTCGCCGAGCATCCTGTACTCCGTGACCATGAACATCTCGCGCCAGGCCACGGAGCCTATCGGGCCATACTGGTCGCACCAGGTTATGTCCATATAGTAGCTCCCCTCCGGCAGCATGGCGAGGTTCCAGCCGTGTTCCTCCCCATTCCAGCTGGCGACGCCCTCGATCGGGACGCAGTAGAGGTCCGCCTTTTCGCAGAGATACTGCATGGAGTAGACATAGCCGAAGCAGACGGCCCGCCCCTCGGCCAGCGCGCCGTAGGGCGTCTCGCTCAGGTTGTCCTCTCGCACCTGGTAATCATACGACGCGCGCTCACAGAGCACGTAGGCGAGATAGCGGTATTTGTCGTAGGTTGAGGCGTTTTCGGGCATATTTTCGACTATGTAGTCCGCCGCGGCCTCAAGATAAACCTGCTGCTCCTCCGTCAGGTCGTCAAAGCCGTCCCAGGCGTACCCGCTGTCAAAGGGCTCCGTTTCAGTCCCGAGGTCGTCCCTCGGCTGCGATTCGAGCACCGCGAGGGCCTCCTCCACCGCGCCGGACATGTCCGCGGCGGCCTGCGCGCGCACTTCGGCGTAGGGGTCCGCCGTGAGCTCCGGGGCGGTCGGTCGGGCCACCTCCGGCGGCCCCGCGGCGGGTTCGGAGCAGGCGGAGAGCGTTAGGGCGGCGGCGAGGGCGAGGATGAGGGCAAATATCTTTTTCTTCACTCCGAATCCCTCCCGACAAGGCTCAAAACTATGTGCTGGGCCATGAGCAGCCCAGCCGAGGCGGGCACCCACACGGCCGAGCCCGGCACGCTGCGCCGCCCCGGAGGCGGTGCCTCCGGCTGCGAGGGCTCGATGGGCGGCTCGTCGCTGTACACCACCGTCAGTGCTTCCACCCCCCGGCGGCGCAGCTCGCGCCGCATGACCCGCGCGAGAGGGCAGACGTCCGTCTCGTATATGTCCGCTATGCGCAGGCGGGAGGCGTCTATCTTGTTCCCGGTGCCGAGGGCGGAGATGATGGGTATGCCGCACCCGCGCGCGGCGTCTATCAGGTCCAGCTTGCAGGAGACAAGGTCTATGCAGTCGGCGACATAGTCCCACTCCGCGGGGAAGAACTCCGCGCGGCGCGCGGCCTCGTAGCGCTCCGCGCGGGCCGTTACGCGGCAGTCCGGCGCGATGTCCAGCACGCGGCGTGCCATGGCCTGTGCCTTGCTCTCGCCGATAGTGGAGCCGAGGGCCTCTATCTGCCGGTTCAGGTTGCTCTCCGCCACCGTGTCCTCGTCGATAAGCGTCAGCGCGCCGGCTCCGCAGCGGGCGAGGGCCTCCGCGCAGTAGGAGCCCACCCCGCCGAGGCCGAAAACGGCCACGTGCGCTCCGTGCAGCCTCTCCATGGCCTCGCCGCCCAGGAGCATTTCCGTGCGTATAAGCCTCTCCGTCATCTTTTCCCTCCAAAAAACAGCGAGGGGGCGAAAAGCCCCCTCGCGCGCTGAAAAAACCTTATCTCGTCTTGGCGAACCAGTTCACAAAGCTGTTCACGCTCACCGTCACGCCGGAAACGAGCTCGTCGAGCCAGTTGTTGTAGTCGATGTTGCGCAGTCCCTCGGCGTCGGTGCCGGAAACGCCCACCTCGGCAAGGTAGTCGCAGTAGGGCTCGTCGTCAACGCCGATGAAGTAGAGCAGGTGATAGCCGTTGTAGCTGTCGGTCTCCGCGTGGACGATCGCAGTGTCGCCCGGCTGCCTGGCGCTGTCGAAAATCCACTCGTCGACGGTGTCGACCATGGAGCCCTCGATTATGTGGGTGTACGCGCCGGTCTCGTCGCCATAGAGGACGCCGGAGGAGCTGACATCGTCCGAATACTGCTGCTGCAGCTCATAGAAGCTGTCCTCGGTGGCGTCGCCCTCCTGCCACTCGGTGTAGATGTCCTGGATCTCGCTCTCGGCGGCGGCGAGCTCCTCGTCGCTGTACTCGCCGTCCTCATCCTCGTCGGTGGCGTTGATGAGGATGTGGCGGAAGGAAACGGTATCGACGTCGTTGTCGCTGCGGCCGTAGAAGGCGACGACGTAGTAGCCGCTGCCCTCGTTTTCGATTATGGTGGTGTCGCCCGGCTCGCGCGCGCTGTCGAGCACCCAGTCGGCGATGTTGTCGTTCAGATAGGTGCTGACATAGTAGCCCTGCGTCAGGGTGTAGTCATAGGGCTCTCCGGCCTCGTCGCCCATAACCTCGGCGATGGCCTCGGCAAAGCTGAGCGCGGCGGCCTCGGTGCCGCTCTCATAGGCCGTCAGGATGTCCTCGGCCTGCTGCTCGGCGGCGGCCATGGTCTCGTCGGTCACGGCCTCGGTGGTCTGCTCGGTCTCCTCGCCCGTCTCCTCGTCGGTGACGGTCTCGGTGGTCTCGACCTGCTCGGCGGAGACGAGGTAGTACTCGAAGCTCAGCGTGTCGAACACGTCGGCGTACTGGTCATAGTAGTCCGCGAGCTGCTCGGGGGTGTACTCAAAGGAGTCGAACATGTCCTGCGCATAGGCGCTGGCTATGCTGGAGCGCTCCATCTGCTCGCGCACGGTGTCGAGGTCCACGCCCTTGCCGTAGATGACGCTGGCGTAAGCGTCCCCGTCCCTCCAGCCGTAGGTGTCGGCCGCGGTCTCAAGGGAGGTGATGGTCTCCTCGATGGTCGCGGCGTCATCATCGCTGAGGGTATAGCCCGCCGCCACCGCCGCGCTGTAGAGCGCGGTGACTTCGCGCATGTTCTCAAGCGCCAGGGCGGCGAAATAGTCCTCCCAGGTGGCGCCCGTGCCGTCGCCGAGGGACTCCGGCACGCTCGAAAGCAGGGATGTGTCGAGCTCCTGGTCCCCGAGGTCGCGGTTGACGTCGAAGAACATGCTCACATAGCCCTGGTAATTGCTCTCAAAGCTGAGGAGCGCGGAATAGTAGTAGTACTGGTACTCGGCGTTGGTGTACTCCGTGTCGCCGACAGTCACCGCCGTGGTGCCGGTGTACAGGAGGTTCGTGTTCAGAAGTATTATAATGAGGGCGAGAACTACGACAATGGATACTACTATCGTCCAGGTCCGCCTCTCCTTGCGAGACTTCTGCTGCGCCTCGCGCTCGGCCAGGCTGCGCTTGTCGACGCCCTCCGCGCGCTCGCTCTGGCGCCTTTTCTTGTCCTGTGATGCGCTCATGGCTGCCTCATCCTTTTCATTCGTGATATGCTGCTTGGCGTATAGCCATAGCATTATAACTCAACGTGCCGCGTCTTTCAAGCAAAAAATAATGAACTGAGTTTGAATTCGCGCACGCTGCGGCGGGATTCGCCTTTTTCCGCGCGGTGACTGTTGAGCAGGCTGTTCAAATGTTGATAACCGCCGCGAAATTTCGCGGACGGGCGCGCGGGGAATTGCGCGTTGCGCGCCGCGGCGGGATATGCTATAATTTTTGAACGGATGTTTACACTTAACCGAAAGAGATGATGTGATGACGATAGAAAACATGCGCCTCGCCGTGCTGATTGACGGCGACAACGCGCCCCGCGACTGCCTAAAGAGCATAATGGAGGAGATCGCGATCTACGGCACGCCGATGATAAAGCGCATATACGGCGACTGGGCCAGCCACGGCCTGACGAGCTGGAAGAACACCCTGCTCGAAAACGCCGTGACGCCCAAGCAGCAGTTCGCCTATACCACCGGCAAGAATGCCACGGACTCCGCAATGATAATCGACGCGATGGACATACTGTACACCGGCAAGACCGACGGGTTCGTGCTCGTCAGCTCGGACAGCGACTTCACGCCGCTGGCCATCCGGCTGCGCGAGAGCGGCATGTATGTCATCGGCATCGGCGAGGAGAAGACGCCGAAGGCCTTCGTCCAGGCCTGCGACAAGTTCATCCGCATCGAGGTAATCCGCGACCGCTATAAGAAGCCGGCGAAGTCCGCGGCCTCCAAAACCGCCGAAAAGGCGGCCGCCAAGCCCGCCGCGAAGAAAACCGCGGCCTCAAAATCCGCCGACAAGGCCGAGAAGGCCCCGGCCAAATCCGCCGCGGCGAAGAAGGCGGCAGAAAAGCCCGAGGAGAAAAAGAGCGCCGTGCCGGAGGATATCATCGTCCTCATCGCCGACAGCGTGGCCGATCTCGCCGACGACGACGGGTACATCGACCTCTCCAACCTCGGCAACCTCATCATCAAAAAGCAGCCGGACTTCGACCCGCGCACCTACGGCTTCGGCAAGCTCTCCACCATGCTCAAAAACCTGCCGAGGTTCGAGGTGCAGGTCCGCGAGACGAGCGACCCCAACGTCCGGCCCATCTATATCCGCGACATCGAGGCGCAATGAGAAATCCCGCCCGTCTCGCCCTTGCCGCCGCGGCCGGAGCGGCCGGGGCGCTCGCGCTCGCGTCAAAATACGGCCTCGGGGTCACCGTCTATGAGCCCGCCTATGGGCGGCTGCCGGACGCTTTCGACGGCTTCCATATAGTTCATCTCAGCGACCTGCACTGCGCGCGCTTCGGCCGGGACAATTCCCGGCTCGTCTCCGCCGTCGCCGCGCTCGAGCCGGACCTCATCGCCCTGACGGGCGATTTCCTCGACAGGAATGCGCCGAGGGAGCTGCCGGCCATCTCCGCCCTATGCTCCGCGCTCGTGCGCATAGCGCCGGTCTTTTTCGTCAGCGGGAACCACGACTGGAGCTCCGGCGGTATGGATGAGCTGCCCGGCGCGCTCGGGCGCGCCGGCGTGCGCTGCCTGCGCGGAGAATACGTCCCCCTCACACGCGCCGGCGGGCGCATAATCGTCTGCGGCGCCGAGGACCCCTCCGCGGGCCCCGGCACGGCAAGGCCGGACGCGCTCGTTGCGGAGCTCCGGCGCGAATACCCGGAGGACTTCGTGCTGCTGCTCGGCCACCGCAACCACTGGCACGCGCGCTATCCCGCGCTCGACGTGGACCTTGTCCTCTGCGGCCACGCGCACGGCGGCATAATCCGCCTGCCCGGCCTCGGCGGGCTGCTCGGGAACGACGCTCGCTTTTTCCCGAAATACGACGCCGGGCTCTACCGCGGGCAGTACGACATGATAGTCTCCCGCGGGCTCGGCAACTCCGTCCCCATCCCCCGCTTCCTGAACATCCCCGAAATAGTCTCCGTCCGGCTGAGAAAAAAGTAGTCATACTTCCCGCCGCCCGCGCATAGAATGCAGTTAGACTGTGTCCGCGGGGGGTGAAACGTGTGGAAGACATCGACGACCTGATCTTCGGCCGGCTTGGGACGGCCGGGGACGAGTCCAGCGACAGATAGGCGGCGCGCTGCGCCGCCCTTGCTTTTTCCCATCCGCTCAGGTATAATGAGTTATCTTTTCGGTGGCGGGAGGCGTTGCGGTGCAGGCCGGCTTAAAGAAAAACAGCGTGCAGGAAACGCTCCTGATACCTCTCCGCGCCCGCGCGGAGTTCTCCCGGCGTCACCCGGAGCTCTTTTTCGACCCGGACGCGCTGCGCCTCGCCCGGAAGCTCGGCCTCGGCCCTTCCGGCCACGGCGCCTCGGGCTACAGCGGGCTGCTCTACGCCGTGCGGCAGGATGCGCTGATCGCCTCGGCGAGGCGCTACCTTGAGCTCCGCCCGGAGGCGACGGTGGTGAACCTCGGTTGCGGGCTGGACACCTCCTTTTCCGGGGCGGACAACGGCAGCTGCCGCTGGGTGAGCCTCGACCTGCCTGAGGTGATCGACTTCCGGCGCGGCCTGCTCGCCCCGCGCGAGCGGGAGGAGTACCTCGCCTGCGACGCGCTCGACCTCTCCTGGCTGGACCGCGTGGACGGCTCGAAGGGCCTTTTCGTAATCGCCGGAGGCGTTTTTTATTACTTCCGCCCGGAGCGCATACGCGCGCTGCTCTGCGCGCTCGCGGAGCACTTCCCCGGCGGCGGGATATGCTTCGACTGCGAGGGCGCCATCGCTGCCGCGGTCTCCAGCGCCCTTGTATACCGCTCCGGAAACACCGGCGCGCCGATGTACTTCTCCGTGCGGAATGCGGAGCGGCTCTTCCGCCCCTGGAGCGCGCGCTTCGGTGAGATACGCACCATAAACCGCCTGCCGGAAAAATACGCGCGCCGCGGCGCGCTCCCGGCGCGGCTCCGGCTGCCGCTCAGCCTTTTCATGCGCTGCGGGGCGCTGAAATTCGTGGAAATCGGCTTTGCTGCCTGAAGGCGCATTTTTTGAACGCATACTGGAATAAATCGCCCCGGCCCGGCAGATACTGTGGCCGAGGTGATTTTTTATGACCACGAAGGAAACCCTTTATCTTGACGACGCCCTCGCGCACGCCCAGTTCATGGCCGCACAGTGCCGCGAGGCGGCAAACACCCTCCGCGACCCGGAGCTGAGGCGCCAGGCCCAGAAGCTGGCCGAGGGCCACTGCCGCGTTTACACGCAGTTTTATAACCTTGTCTGAGGAGGACGGCTCAAATGGACGACAAGAACATTATGGAAAACCTGCTCAACTGCACCAAGGGCGCGTGCGACCTCTATATGCACGGCGCCATAGAATCACCCACGCCCAATGTGCGCGAGGCCTTCTGCTCCGCGCTCAACACCGGGCTCACCATGCAGGACGGCATCTACCAGCAGATGACCCAGAAGGGCTGGTACCAGGTTCAGCAGGCCCCTCAGTCCGAGACCCAGCAGCTCAAGCAGAAGTTCCCCCAGTCCTGCTGAGGGGAAGCGCGCAGGGACGGCTCCCCGATCCGTCGGGGACGCCGTCCCTGTTTTTGCTGTCCCCCGGCCGGAGGGCGCAGGGCAATTTTATGAAAATAGTGTTTTTGCCATCTGTTCATTTTTAGAATCTTTTGCTATAATGCTCTCATGAGGGCCCGCGGCCCAAAACAGAGAGGACGATGTGTGTGATTTCACATGGGAAAGAGGTAAAGGTCTTTGCCGGCAACGCCAACCGCCCGCTGGCCGAGGCCATATGCGATCAGCTCAGCAAGAAGCTCGGCGCTTGCACGGTTTCCGCATTTGCCGACGGGGAGGTCTCGCTCAGCCTGGCCGAGCCGGTGCGCGGCTCCGACGTATTTATAGTGCAGTCCACCTGCAAGCCGGTAAACGACAACCTGATGGAACTGCTCGTAATGATCGACGCAATGCGCCGGGCCTCCGCCGGGCGCATCACCGCCGTCATGCCCTATTTCGGCTACGCGCGGCAGGACCGCAAGGCCAAAAGCCGCGACCCCATCTCCGCCAAGCTCGTGGCGAACCTTATAACCTCCGCCGGGGCGGACAGGGTGCTCACCATGGACCTGCACGCCGCGCAGATCCAGGGCTTCTTCGACATACCGGTCGACAACCTCTTCGGCGCGCCGATACTCGCCGGGCACTACCTGCGCCAGTTCGGCCGCGGGAACGAGGACTTCATGGTCGTCTCGCCGGACGTGGGCAGCGTCGCCCGCGCGAGGAGCTTCGCCCAGAAGCTGGACATGCCCCTCGCCATAGTGGACAAGCGCAGGCAGAAGGCCAATTCCTCCGAAGTGATGAACATAATCGGCGACGTCTCCGGGAAGAACGTCATTTTGCTTGACGACATGGTGGACACCGCCGGCAGCCTCTGCCACGCGGCCGAGGCCCTGGTGGAGACCGGCGGAGCGAAGGAGATATACGCCTGCGCCAGCCACGGCGTGCTCTCCGGCCCCGCGCTCGAGCGCATAGAGGCCAGCCCCATAAAGGAGCTCATCCTGCTCGACACCGTGCCCTACCCCGCCGGGAAGCCGATGCTCGGCAAAATCCGCTATCTCTCCGTGGCCCCCCTGTTCGCGGAGGCCATAGAGCGCATCTACGAGGAAGTCTCCATCTCCTCGCTCTTCGACTGATGCTCTTCGGCAAAAACACCTCCCGGGGCGTCGAGTGGATCATCGCCTTCCTCGGCAACCCCGGGCCGGACTACGCCGGAACGCGGCACAACGCCGGCTTCATGGCCGGCGAGGCCATGGCGAAGCGCCTCGGCGTCAGCATAAGCCGGCTGCGCCACCGCGCGCTCACCGCCACGGCGGATATAGGCGGCCGCCGCGTGCTGCTCATGCTGCCGCAGACGTACATGAACCTTTCCGGCGAGGCCGTGGGCGAGGCGGCGCGGTTCTATAAGGTCCCGCCAGAGCACGTCATCGCCGTGTCGGACGAGATGGCGCTCCCTCCCGGGACGATAAGGGTCCGCACCGGCGGCAGCGCCGGCGGGCACAACGGGCTAAAGAGCATAATCGCCGCGCTCGGCACCGAGCGCTTCCCGCGCATCCGGCTCGGCGTGGGCGAGCCTCCGCACCCGGACTACGACACCGCGGACTGGGTGCTCGGCCGCTTCGGCCCGGAGGACGCAAAGCTGATGGCCTCGGCGGCGGAGCGCGCCGCCCAGGCGGCCGAGAGCTATATAACCGAGGGTCCTGACAGGACCATGAGCAAATTCAACGCAAGGACATAACGGCACATCGCCGAAAAACAGCGGCCAAGGGGCCGCGGCATATAACCAAGGGGGGATATCCGTGAAAAGAAACTGCATTGCGATGCTCCTCGCCGGCGGCCAGGGCTCGAGGCTCTACGCCCTCACAAAGGACGTCGCAAAACCCAGCGTACCCTTTGGCGGGAAATACCGGATCATCGACTTCCCGCTGTCCAACTGCGCGAATTCCGGCATAGACGTTGTCGGCGTTCTCACCCAGTACCGTCCGCTGAAGCTCAACAGCTACATCGGCAGCGGCCAGGCCTATGACCTCGACAGCTCCGACGGCGGCGTGTTCATCCTGCCGCCGTACCAGAGCGCGGGCGAAAAGGGCTCCTGGTTCTCCGGCACGGCCAACGCCATCTATCAGAACATGGGCTTCATAGAGAACTACAACCCCGACAACGTGCTCATCCTCTCCGGCGACCACATTTACAAGATGGACTACTCCGAAATGCTCCGCGAGCACGTCCAGCACGAGGCCGCCTGTACCATTTCCGTCATCCAGGTCTCGATGGAGGAGGCGTCCCGCTTCGGCATCCTCTCCACCGGTGGGGACGGATACATAAACGAGTTTGAGGAAAAGCCCAAGCAGCCCAAGAGCGACCTCGCCAGCATGGGCATATACATCTTCAACTGGCAGAAGCTGCGCGAGTACCTCATTGCGGACGAAAACGACCCGAACTCCTCCAAGGACTTCGGGAAGAACATCATCCCCGCCATGCTCGCCGCGGGCGAGAAGATGTGGCCCTACCGCTTCTCCGGCTACTGGCGCGACGTGGGCACCATCACCAGCCTGTGGGACGCGAACATGGACATGCTCTCCCCCACGCTCATAAACCTGCACGACCCGGACTGGCCGATACGCTCCAAGAGCCCGATAAGGCCGCCGCACTACGCCGGGCCGGACAGCCGCATCTCCCACTCCATCGTGACGGAGGGCTGCGAGATAGAGGGCAGCGTTGAAAACTCCGTCCTCTCCAGCTCCGTGCGCGTGGGCCGCGGGGCCAGGGTCGTATACAGCATCCTCATGCCCGGCTGCCGTGTGGAGGACGGCGCGGTTGTCGAATACGCGATAATCGGTGAAAACGCCGTCATACACGCCGGGGCGCACGTCGGCGCACAGCCGGACGGCAGCGAGGGCTGGAGCGTCGCCACCTGCGGGCCGGACATAGAGGTCGGCAGCGGCGCCGTTGTAAAGCCGGGGGCCATGCTCTATGACAGCGTGCCCGCCGGGGAAGGAGGCGAGAGCAAATGATCAACCTTCACGGACTCATTCTGGCCGACCGCTCCTCGCATGAGCTGCGGGAGCTCGTAATGTGCCGCACCTCGGCCTCGCTGCCCTACGCAGGGCGCTACAGGCTCATCGACTTCGCGCTCTCCTCCATGCAGAACGCCCTCGTGCGCGACGTGGGCGTCATCATGCAGCAGGACTACCAGTCCCTGCTCGACCACATCGGCTCCGGCAAGGAGTGGGACATGTCCCGCAAGCGCGGCGGGCTTCGCCTTCTGCCCCCCTTCGGCCTGGACGACGGGCGCAGCCAGTACTCGAGTATCATCGACGCGCTCATCTCCGTGCAGGGCTATATACGCGACATCAAGCAGGACTACGTCTGCCTCTGCCGCGGCAGCCTGGCGGCGAACATCGACCTCGCCGAGGTCATGAAGCGCCACGTCTCCTCCGGCGCGGACGTGACTGTGGTCTGCTCCGAGCGCAGCCCGGAGCGGCGGCACTACCGCTTCGTCGCGGACGACAACGGCTATGTCTCCGAAATGCTCATGCACCGCACCGGCGCGGGCGAGGGTTACGCTTCGCTTGAAATGTATATAATGTCAAAGGAGACCATGCTCGGCATCATCGACCGCTGCGACAGCGCCATCAACCGCAAGTTCCACCGGGACGGCCTCGGCGGCATCCTCTCCGGCGGCGGGCGCATCGCCGTGTATATCCACCCGGGCTATGCGGTGAATATCGACACGGTGGACACCTATTACCGCTCCAACATGGATATGCTCACCGCGCAGAACCGCCGCGAGCTCTTCCCGGACGAGCGCCCCGTGCGCACCAAGGGCCGCGCGGACGTGAGCACGCACTACGCCGAGGGCGCCAGCGTGAAAAACTGCTTCGTGGCGGACGGCTGCTATATCGAGGGCAGCATAGAAAACTGCATCATCTTCCGCGGCGTTGAGATACATAAGGGCGCCGTGCTGAAAAACTGCATAATAATGCAGGACACCGTCATCGGCTCCGGCGCGGAGCTGAGCAGCGTCATCTCCGACAAGGACGTCACCGTCGGCGAGTTCATAACCCTCGCCGGCAGCCCGCGGGTGCCGCTGGTCCTGCCCAAGGGCAGCAAAATTTAAGAATTGAGGCAAGCATTATATGACAACTGGACAGATTTCGAGGGACGAGATGCGCGGCGCGCTTGAGGATAAGCTCTGCGCGCATTTCGGGATAGTCGGCGAGGAGGCCACGGACGAACAGGTGTTCCAGGCCTCGGCCATGGTGATACGCGAGATAATGAGCCGCCTGCTCGCGCTCGAGCGGACGGAGAAGCCGGAGAAGGAGGTCCACTACCTCTCCATGGAGTTCCTCATGGGCCGCAGCCTGATGAAGAACGCGTACAATCTCGGCGTGGCCGACGCGCTCACCGGCGCCCTCGAGGACATGGGCCGCAGCGCCGCCGATATCTTTGAGCTGGAGCCGGACGCCGGCCTCGGCAACGGCGGCCTCGGCCGCCTGGCCGCCTGCTATATGGACAGCATGGCAAGCGAGGGCATCAGCGCCACGGGCTACACTCTCTGCTACGAGCTCGGCATCTTCCGCCAGAAGATCGAGGAGGGCAAACAGATCGAGGTCGCCGACAACTGGAAGAGCGCGGCGGAAAGCTGGCTGATCCCCCGATATGAGGACACCGTCGAGATCAAATTCGGCGGCCGCGTGGAGGAAAACTGGGACTATTTCGGCAACTGCCACGCAGAGCTGAAGGACTACACCACCGTCCTCGCCGTCCCGCGCGACATGCTCATCGTCGGCTACGGCGGCAACCATGTCAACAGCCTCCGCCTGTGGGAGGCGCACAGCACCAACTCGCTCGACATGTACCGCTTCTCCGAGGGCGAGTATGTCAAGAGCATGGAGCAGCGCACCCTCTCAGAGGTCATCACCAAGGTCCTCTACCCCGCTGACGACCACATCGAGGGCAAGGAGCTGCGGCTCAAGCAGCAGTACTTCTTCGTCTCCGCCACGGCGCAGACCCTCGTGCGCGAGCACCGCAAGCAGTGGGGCGACGTGCGCTCCTTCGCCGACCACCACGTCATACAGATAAACGATACCCACCCCACGCTGATGATCCCCGAACTCATGCGCATCTTCATGGACGAGGACGGGCTCGGCTGGGACGAGGCGTGGGACATAGTCTCCCACTGCGTGGCGTACACCAACCACACCGTCATGAGCGAGGCGCTGGAGACCTGGCCGCAGGGCCTTGTGCAGAGCCTTGTGCCGCGCGTGTTCGAGATCATCAGCGAGATAAACCGCCGCTGGCGCACCTATCTCAGCGAGCACTTCGCCGGGGACGGGGCGCGCATCGCGCGCAACGCCGTGATAGACGGCGGCAAGGTCCACATGGCCAACATCTGCCTCGCCGGCTGCTACATGATAAACGGCGTCTCCGCCCTGCACGGAGACATCCTCAAAAACGACCTGTTCCACGACATATACACCCTCAAGCCGGAGAAGTTCACCTACGTCACCAACGGCATCGACCACCGCCGCTGGCTCTCGCAGATAAACCCGCGCCTCGACTCGCTCGTGCGCGAGCTCATCGGCCCCGACTACCTGCGCAAGCCCGAGGAGCTTGCCAAACTGCGCAAATTCGAGCACGACGGCGAGGTGCTGCTCCGCCTGCAGGAGATAAAGGCCTATAACAAGCTCGCCTTCGCGGACTACCTGCGCGCCGCCCAGGGCTTCGAGCTGAACACGGAGGCCGTGTTCGACGTGCAGGTGAAGCGCCTGCACGAGTACAAGCGCCAGCTCCTCTGCGCCATGCTCATCGCCCATCTGCAGGACCGCCTGCACGACAACCCGAATCAGGACTTCCTGCCCCGCACCTTCATCTTCGGCGCGAAGGCCGCGGCCAGCTACCGCACGGCGAAGCGCATAATCGAGCTCATCTGCTCCCTCTCCGCGGACGTGAACGCCGACCCTGTCTGCAAGGGCAAGCTGCAGGTGTTCTTCGTGGAGAACTACCGCGTCTCCGTGGCGGAAAAGCTCATGCCGGCCGCCCAGGTCAGCGAGCAGATTTCCACCGCCGGCAAGGAGGCCAGCGGCACCGGCAACATGAAGCTCATGATGAACGGCGCCGTGACCATCGGCACGCTGGACGGCGCCAATGTAGAGATGTACGAGCGCCTCGGCGATGAGAACATGTTCCTCTTCGGCCTGCGCGCCAACGAGGTTGAGGAGCGCAAGCGCAGCGGCTACGACCCGAACGCCGTCGCCGAGCGCGACCCGCGCATCAAGCGCGTGCTCCAGCGCTTCAACACCGGCCTTGCGGACGGCAAGAGCTATGCCGACCTCGTCAGCAGCCTGCTCTACGGCGGCGACCAGTACATGCTGCTCGCGGATTTCGACTCCTACGTCGCCTGCCACGACAAGCTGTACGCCACGGCTTCGAACAAGGGCGAATTCGCCCGCATGAGCCTCGTGAACATCGCCGAGAGCGGCATTTTCGCCGCCGACCGCGCGATCCGCGAGTACGCCGAAAAAATCTGGCACCTGTAAAACGCGAAAGACAAAAAAGGCCGCGGAGTCAGCTCCGCGGCCTTTAATTTTCCCCCCCTTCAAGGGGCGTCAGAAAAGTTGCAGGGGCGAGAGCCCCTGCAAACCTTTTGCCACCCCATTTCTTTGGTCTTGCCCAAAGAAACGGGTGTGGCGCCCCAAAGAAAGGCGCTTTTGGTGCGTGTCGGAGGCATAGTACGTTTTTTCCAAAGTCCAAAATAGATTCAAGGCACTCATCCCGAGAGGTGAATGACGTCAGCCGCCAAAACCGTGCATTGCTCCCTGCGGTCGCGGCACTAACAGGTAGTTGCTGAGACGCCCTCGTCGATTGCCCGTCAGTGCCGCGAGCGTAAGCGAAGCCTTGCACGGTCGGCGATGCAGTGAACTCATTCACCCTTCGGGATGAACACGTAGCGATGTCGCAAAGTTTGGTGAAAACCGGCTCTTGGCTCCGACGAGCACCAAGCGG
>LBJMR02800__coassemble_985_pt1 | contig 14707 bp, 12 predicted proteins | sample LBJMR02800__metabat2_low_PE_004 | metagenome-assembled genome bin LBJMR02800
TGCACGCCGTCGAGCCAGAGCACCTGGGCGAAGCCCTTCTTCTCGGCCTCCTCGCCGGCCCTGATGCTGGCCGCGTAGTTGCCGCCGCATTTGGCAAAGCCCGTGCCGCCGCGCACCGCGCGGACGTCGCGGCTCTCAATCATTATCTTCACCGGGTTTATTCCGGCGGCATAGTAGCTGCCGGAGGGGGAGCAGATTATGCTGAACAGGTAGTGCTGGCCCGCGTGCACGCCCAGCTGCGCGTCCGTCGCAATGATGAATGGGCGCAGATAAAGGCTCGTGCCCTCCTCGGACGGGACCCAGCTCTCCTCCACGGCAACGATGGTCTTGAGCGCCTCAAGGAAGAAGTCCTCCGGCAGCTTCGGTATGCACATGCGCTCGGCGGAGTTGTTCATGCGCTTTATGTTCTCCATCGGGCGGAAGAGCTGCACGGTGCCGTCAGCCGTGCGGTAGGCCTTCAGGCCCTCGAAGATCTCCTGGGCGTAGTGCAGGACGTTGGCGCAGGGCATGAGCTCGATGGGACCGTAGGGGACTATGCGCGGATCGTGCCAGCCCTGTCCTTCATCGTAGTTCATCATAAACATGTGGTCGGAAAAAACCTTGCCGAAACCCAGTTTATCAGAGGGCGTTTTCTCCTTCGGCGATGTCGTCCGAGTGATTTTTATTTCCTCCATGGTTCCAGTCCTTTCATATTTATTTGCCCGCGTTCCGTCACGACGCACAGGCTCTCTCATTAATATGTTATCATATTTTGACGCTAATGCAATAGCAAAATGCTTGTCTGGCGGCGGTTATTGAGCTATAATTTACGAAAAAGAAACTGGAGGACACCCAATTGGAGAAGCGAGTCGCCATAGTTCCATGCCCCGATTATGCGCCGGAGAATATAAAGCGCGCACTGAATTCGGCTATTGAGGCCTCCGGCGGCCTCGGCTGGGTACGGCCCGGGATGCGCGTAGCGGTAAAAACCAACCTCGTCTCCCGCATGAAGCCGGAGAGCGCCGCGGTGACGCACCCGGCGCTCGTGGCCGAGCTGTGCAGGACGCTCACCGCGCTCGGCGCGGAGGTGGTGGTGGGCGACAGCCCCGGCGGGCCGTATAACTCCGCCTGGGTGAACGGCGTGTATTCCGGCACCGGCATCTGCGCGGTGGAGGAAGCGGGCGCAAAGCTGAACGAGGACTTTTCCACGCGGGAGGTGGACTTCCCCGCCGGGCGCGTGGCAAAGCACTTCCCGCTGACGGCCTGGCTCCTCGAGGCAGACGCCGTAATAGACTTCGCCAAGCTCAAAACCCACGCAATGGCCGGCATGACCTGCGCCGTTAAGAACTTCTTCGGCGCCATACCCGGGACGCGCAAGCCCGAATTCCACTACGCCTATCCCCGCACGGCGGATTTCTGCGGGATGCTGGTCGATCTGTGCGAATACATCTCCCCCCGGCTGACGATAGTGGACGCCGTGGAGTGCATGGAGGGCAACGGCCCCACCCAGGGCACGCCGAGGCACATGGGCGCCCTGATAGCCTCGCCCTCGCCGTACGCGGCGGACCTGCTCTGCTCGCACCTGATAGGCTTCGAAGCGCGCGACGTGGCCACGGTCGCTGCGGCGATCGACCGCTCGCTCTGCCCACCGGGCTGGGAGGAGCTGGACATATCCGGCGACATCGCCCCCTTCCTCGCGCCGGACTTTGAAAAAATGCCCACCGAGGGCGAAATAACCTTCGAGAACAAGCCGAAGCTCTTCCGCTTCGTGCTCGAGCGCGGCTTCGCCGCCCGGCCGCACGTCGACCGCGGCAAGTGCGTGGGCTGCGGCAGGTGCCGCGAGGTCTGTCCCGCCGGCGCGGCGCAGGTCAAAAACAAAAAGGCCGCGATAAACCGCTCAAAGTGCATCCGCTGCTTCTGCTGCCAGGAGTTCTGCCCGAAGGGTGCGATAACCTCCCGCCGCCCCGCGCTGGCCAGGATAGCGGCAAAGCTGTAAAAAAAGCCCCGCCCGGCTCCCGTTTCAGGGAGCCGGGCGGGCTTTTGCTTTTTTGTTTCAACGCCGTCCGGCCATTTTGCCCCCGGCGGGCACAAGGCGCTTCACGCCCTCAACTTTTACGCAGTTTTCAAGCTCTCTTATCGCATCCCGCGCTATCCAGGCCTGCGCCGCGTCCCCGGAGCTCAGCATCTCCCGCGCGCAGCCAAGCGCTGCACTGCGCTGCTCAAGCCCGGATTTGCCGATCTCCCGCAGCGCCCAGGAGGCCGCCTTTTTCACATGCGCGCGGCCGTCGCGCGAATTTTCGCGTATCAGCCACAGGTATTCGCCCGTCTTTTCCGCGGGCAGCGGCCCGAACCGCACGCCCGCCGCGGCGATGAGCGTGAACGCGGCGCGCTTTTTGTACGTTTCAGCTGCCGAAACCCATCCGTTTATAAAGCTCTCGTAGTCCGCGCGCCGTATTATCAGCTCCTTGCAGAGGTGGTCGCACAAATCCCAGGAGACGACATCGCCCATAAGGCGCTCCACGTCGGCGCGCGCCAGGCCCTCGGGCTCGAAAACCAGCGCGGCCGTCAGCCGCGCCTCGTGATACCCGGTGTCCCAGAGCTCAAAGGCGAGGGCGTTCGATTTCCCGGCCGCCCTTGCGATCCGGCGCAGCTCCGCCGTCGGGACGCCGAGGCTGCTCTCCTCCGGTATACCCAGCTTCACCGCGGCGGCGCGGTGCTTTTCGGACGCCGCCGCCCTCAGGTGCCTTAGTACCTCTTCGCAGTCCATCCGTCCGCTCCTCCCCGTTTCAGGCACGCTCGGCCAGATAGAGCCCCACGCGCTCCTGCATCCTGCGCGCGGCCTCCTGCGCAGTGATCGCGCCGCCGAAATATGCCCGCGCCTCCTCGAGCACGATTTGGGACACGGCTTCCGGCCTTCCGCCGAAGTGCAGCCCGGAATTGAGCAGGGTGTCAAACTTCTCCGCCCCGGCGTCCGTCAGCGGCCCTTTCGCGTTTTTGCCCTCTGCCGCCTCGTCCAGACGCCTGTCGAGCTCGCTCTGCAGCACTGGGAAGCACTCGCATAGCCTCTGCGCCTCCTCCCCGAGCGCAAAGTTCAGGAACTCAAGCGCGCCCTCCGTATTGCCGGAGGCGTTCACGCGCAGCAGGGTCTGCGACCATGTAAGCCAGCCCTTTGCGCTGTCCTCCCCGTCCGCCGGGAAGTTCATGAAGGCGTAATCGTCCCCGTAATTGCGCTCCTGGACGCAGAGCACGTCCACGCCCTGCAGCGTCAGGCTCATCAGCAGCCGCCCGTCCGTTTCCGGCAGCTCGGAGCCGGCCGCGCGCTGGCCCATGCAGAGCTCAAGCAGCCCGATGAACCCGGGGTCTTCAAAATTGCAGGTGCCGGCCTCCAGATCCAGGTATTCCCCCGCCGCGGCGTCCATTACCCGGATAAAAAGCTGCTCGCGGTCCATCCAGCTTCCGAACACGGTGCAGCCCTCTCCCAGCGCGGCGGCGCACTCCTCCGCCTCTTCCATCGTCAGGCTCTCCCGCCCGCCGGTCTGGCTTGGGTGGACGAGGAAGGTGCCGATCTCGAACTCATATGGCAGGCCGTAGAGCTCCGGCCGCTCCCTCAGCGCGCTCTCCACCGCCGGGACGAGCCGGGGCGAGAGCTCGTCCAGCAGCGGCGTCAGCTCTAAAAACGCGCCGGAGTCCTCCGCCTCCCCGAGCTCCGGTGGAGCGGCGGCGATTATGTCCGGGGCGGTGCCCGCCGTGAGCTGCGTGTAGAGCAGCTCCGGCGTGGCCGTCGTGCCGTAGGCGTACTCCGTCACCTCGACATAGTAATCCTCGCTCCGCGCATTGAACGCGCCCGCAAGCGCCCTTGCCGTCTGCACCGGGGTCGTGACCCCGAGCGTTATTATCTCCCTCCCGTCGCTTGTGAGCGGCACGGCGTCCTCCCCGGCCGCCCCGCAAGCCGAAAGGGGGAGCACAAGCGCGCTGAGCAGCGCCGCGGCCATCAGCCTCCGGGCGCCTCTCACGTACATGCCCCCTTTGCTCTCACTTTTCGTCCTTCAGGTACTTATCCATCCACTCTGTGATCTCCTTGAGCCTGCGCACGCGGTTCTGCGGTCTGCCGGAGCGGGAGAGCTCGTGGTTTTCCCCCTTGAAAATGCACATCCTGGCCGGGACGCCGTGCACCTTCAGCGCGTAGTACATCTGCATCCCCTCCGGCAGCGGGCAGCGGTAGTCCTCCTCGGAGTGGATGAACAGAGTGGGCGTTTTCACGCGGTCCGCGTACTTGAGCGGGGACTGGCCCCACACCTTTTCAAGGTTTTCCCACGGCGTCGCGCCGGTCTGGTCCTTGGCGAAGCGGTGGCCGATGTCCGAGGTGTTCCCGAAGCTTATCCAGTTGGATATGCTGCGCTGGCTGGCGGCGCATTTGAAGCGGTCCGTGTGGCCGATTATCCAGTTGGTCATAAAGCCGCCGTAGCTCCCGCCGGTGACCCCGAGCCGTTCTGCGTCGATGAATGGGCAGCGCTCGAGCGCCGTGTCCACAAAGGCCATGATGTCGCGGAAGTCCTGCCCGCCGTAGTCCCCGCGGATGTCGGCGAACTCGTCCCCGCCGCCGTCGCCGCCGGTCGGGTTGCAGAACAGCACCGCGTACCCGCGCGAGGCCCAGAGCTGCATCTCGTGGAAGTAGCAGCCGCCGTATACGGTTTTGGGTCCGCCGTGGATGTCGAGTATGGCGGGGTATTTCTTCCCGGGCTCGAACTGCGCGGGCTTTATCACCCAGCCCTCGATCTCGCGGCCCTTTTCGTTCACAAAATTGCACTTCTCCGGCGCGGAGTACTCATACTCCTCAAAGAGCGCCGTGTTGAAGTCCGTAAGGCGAGTCTCCTCCCCGTCCGGGCCGATGTAACAGAGTTCGCAGCCGCCCGCGCCGCGCAGGATCACGGCGGCGAAGCCGTCCTTATAAAAAGCGGCGTCCGTGATGTTCGCCCCCGGCCGGGTCACGGGGCTGACCGTCCCGTCCCGCTCGTCCACGCGGATGATGTACGAGCCGCCGCCGAGGGTGTCGAGGAAATATAGGGCGCCGCCGCGCTCCGGGCAGACGCCGTCGTCAAAGCCGCGGCCGGCCTTCACGTCGCTGCCCACGCTGTTGTTGAAGCAGTGCTCCCCGCCGGAATACACGCAGCGCCAGGAGCCGTTTTCATAGAGGAAGAGGCGCGGGTTTTCGTTCACGCCGTATTTCTCGTGCATGTTCACGAGCGCGGCCGTCCTGCCGCCCGGCAGCGGCCACGCGCCGTAGTGCGAAGCGCCCCCGGCGACGGTAAGCTCAGAGGCCTCCAGCGTCGCCGTGTCCAGCACGAAGAGGCGGTCGCAGTCCGGGGCGAAGCCGGTGTAGCTTTTCTCCACAACGCAGGCCCTGCCGCCGTCAACGCCGCCGATATAGGCGTCGGTATACTCATCGGTGAGGGCTTTCACGCCGCCGTTATCGTATATGTACAGCCTGCTGCGCAGCTTGTTCACATATCCGCGGCCGTTGAACCAGTACGGCACCTCGTCTATCACCTGGCACTCGGCGACGGATTTTTTCAGCGCCTCCGCGGCATTTTCGGCGTTCCCGCCGGCTTTTTCAAGCTCGCGGGCGTAGTCGTGCGAGTACTGGGCCGTGAAAAGATACCTGCCGCCGCCGAGCGGGCGGATATCCGTGACGGAGGCGTCTATCCTGAATAGCTCCGCGGCCTCGCCTCCGTCGTAGGGCAGACGGTAAAAAACCGTAAGGGGGACGCCCTTTTCGGCCTTTTCCCTGTCCTTTTTCCCGCGGAGGGCCGGGAAAACAACGCCCTCGTCCGTGAGGAAAAAGCTGTTCACGTCCCCGGAGGAGGTGAGGCGGCGCGTTTTTCCGTCCCTGTATACGCAGAGGTCCGTCTTGTAGCAGTTCTCCTCCATGTCCGCGCGGCGGAGCAGGAAGTAGATCTCCTCCCCCCTTACGGCCGGCGAATACGGCATCAGGAAGCGGGAAAAGTGCTCATAATCCACCTTTTTCAAGTCTTTTTCTCTCCTTTATCAAGCAGTTTGACCGCCAGCAGCCCGAAGGGAAAGCCTATCGAGGCCCCGGCGAGGTTGAGTATCAGGTCGTCCACGTCCGCGCTGCCCCGAAGCAGCAGCGCCTGCGAGGCCTCTATCAGCGCTATCGCCAGCGCGCAGAGCAGGAAAAAGCGCCAGAAGGAGCGCATTTTCCGAAAAAGCAGGGGCAGAAACACTCCCAAGGGCACAAAGAGCGCCACATTCCCGGCCAGATTTATGAAAGCGTGGGCCGCGAAATATCCCTCCCGCGTGCGCAGGACATAGAGAAACCGGCCTATTGTGTCGAAGGGCGTGAGGTTCACGAACCCGCGCACCAGCTCCCAGTATCCGCCCTCGCTCAGCGCAAGTTCGAACAGCGCGTCGTTGCGCAGGCGGAAAAAAAGCAGATACAGCATGGCGGCCGCATAGATGGCGAACAGCAGCCCCGCGGCAGCTTTGACGCCGCGGCTCATGGCCTCAGCTCCCTCTCCGGCCAGGGCGAGAGGGCGCTGCCCTTCACGAGGAAGGCCCGCTCCGCGAGCCTGGCCAGCGGCGTGTCCGACGTGGAGTCGGAGTAAAACTCAGCTATCTCCACCTCCGGGTACTCGGCGCGGAGGCGGAGCACCTTTTCCTCACCATAGCAGTTTTCGCCGAGGGTCCAGCCGGTGTGCCTGTCAACGCGGGAGGCGATGAGCCGAAAGCCCAGCTTCTCCGCCGCCGGGCGGAGCAGGAACTCCGGAGACGCGGATATTACGAGGTCGTCTGATCGCCGCTGAGCGAGGTACCAGGCGTTTATGTTCTTCAGGTTCTCCGCCCAGAAGGCCTCCACCTCCGCGTCCACGTCCTCCAAATTGGCGAGGAAGGAGTAGAACACCTCCTTGGCCCGGGTCTTGGTGGTCAGGCCGAGGGGCATCAGCGCGGCGTACGGCACGGCGCGCAGCCCCGTGAGCATGGCCCGCGGGTGCCGCCGCAGGCAGAAGAGGGAAAAGGCCTCCGTGCTGTCGTATGGCAATATGGTCTTGTCGAAATCGTAAACGTTTATTATTTCCATTCTCAGGCTCCAAAGATGCGGTAATATGTTACGGCGAAGGCCTCGCGTATGAAATAGTTCAGCATGAGCGTGGGCATGCTCGTGCGCGCGGCCACGCCGTAGGCCTCCACGCCCTGGTCAGCCGCCATCATCCGCGCGCGGTGGAGGTGGTACTCGCTGGTGACTATGGCGCAGTTCCCGTCCGGCTCCGAGCCGCGCTCTCGTATTATCTCGAAGGAGTTGGCGAGGTTTTCGTATGTCGACGTGGCCTCCGGCTCGAGGATTATCCGCTCCGGCGCTATGCCCCGCGCCTCGAGCCATATCCCCATGGCCTCCGCCTCGGTCATGTTCTCGCCCGGGCCCTGCCCGCCGGAGACTATGGCCGTGCACTCCGGGTGGGACTCCAGCCAGTCCAGCGCCGCCGTCAGCCGGTTTGTGAGCGAGAGGCTGGGCACGTCCCCGTTCAGCCCCGCGCCGAGGACGATTATGTACTCCGTGTCCTCCGGCGCGTCCGTCCGGGCGTCCGCGATTATGGGCGATTCGATAACGCCGAACGCCACGGCGCCTATCACGAGCACAGCCGCGGCGACGGCGCGCCAGGCGCGGCTTTTCACATAGTGGAAATATAATATGACAAGGGCAATCCCAAGCAGCAGCGCCGCGAAAAAGCGGTGCCCCGTCATGGCGAAGGCGAACACCGCCGCCGCGGCGCAGAGCACGGCGGCGGCTATTATGGCGAGCCTATTCTTCTTCACTGAGCGCCTCCCATTCTTCATAGAGCGCGTCGAGCTGCCCGCTCAGCTCCGAGCGCTCCTCTCCTATCGCCATCAGCCGCTGGTAGTCGGCGGCGTTGGCCTCGGCCTCGGCGTCGAGCTCCTTTATGCGCTCTTCAAGCTTTCCTATCTCGCGCTCGGCGCGGCGGAGCTGCTTTTCGCGCTCCGGCGTGCCCTTTTTGCGCGGGGGCTTCTTCTCCTGCTTCGGCGCGGCGGCCTTCGCCGCCTGCTTTATGGCCTCACGGCGCTCGCGGTAGGCCCGGTAGTCGGCAAAGCTGCCGCGGAAGTCGGTTATCTCCCCGTCCTCAAAGGCCCAGATGCGCGTGGCGAACTTCTCGATGAAATACCTGTCGTGCGACACGAATATCAGCGCCTCGCCGTAGCCGGAGAGCGCGTCCTCTATCCACTCGCGCGAGGCTATGTCAAGGTGGTTCGTCGGCTCGTCGAGTATCAGCAGATTCACGTCCGAGCGCATGAGCATGCACAGCCGCAGCCGGCTCTGCTCCCCGCCGGAGAGCGTGCCGACCTCCTTGAGCGCGTCCTCGCCCGGGAAGCCGAAGGCACCAAGGCTGTCGCGCGCCTCCTGCGGGGTGCAGCGGCAGTCGTATATCAGCGTGTCCAGCGCCGTGCGGGATGGGTCGCTGAATCTGACGATCTGCGGCAGGTACGCCATGCGGACGCTCGGCCCGCGGCGAACCCAGCCGGCGTCCGGCTCCTCCTCGCCGACGATAAGCTTCACGAGCGTGCTCTTGCCGGTGCCGTTGTCGCCTATTATTGCGACTCGCTCGCCGCCCTCGACGATGGCGCTGAGGCCGGAAAAGAGCGCGCGGCCCTCAAAGCCCTTGGTGAGCCCGTCCATTGCGACGACCTCGTCGCCGGAGAAGTTCCGCTCCTTGAATGAGGCTTGCAGCTTCCGCGCCTCGTGCGGGCGCTCGGTCTGGCTCAGGCGCTCTATGCGCTTTTCCATGGAAAACGCCCGCTTGTGCAGCTTGTCGTTGCCCATGAAGGCCCAAAGGTGCAGCCGCGCGGCGGCCTTTTCAAGCTGCTCGATCTTGGCCTGGTCTTTCTCGTATTTTTTAAGCTGCTCCTCGAACCGGCGCTGCCGCTCCACGACATAGAAGCTGTAGTTCCCGGAATAGAACTCCGCGCGGCCGTTCACAATCTCTATGCAGCGCTGGGCGACGGTGTCGAGGAAATAGCGGTCGTGGCTTATGGCGAGCACGGTGCCGCGGAAGTGCAGGATGTAGTCCTCCAGCCACTCCGTGGCGCGCAGGTCGAGGTGGTTCGTCGGCTCGTCGAGCAACAGGATGTCCGTGTCCTCCAAAATCAGCCGGGCGAGGTTCACGCGCGTTTTTTCCCCGCCGGAGAGCAGCTCGAACTCACGCTCGCGCATCTCCTTCGGGATGTCCAGGCCGTTCGCCACGCGGTTGCGCTCGCGGTCCATGTCGTAGCCGCCGAGGCGGCGAAAATCGTCGCTCAGGCGGTCGTACTCGGCGAGCAGGGCGCTGGAGCTGTCGTTTTCCAGCTGCCGCTCTATCTCGGCGATGCGCTCCGCCATCGCGCGCAGGCCGCTGTGCGCCTCGCGCAGCACGTCCTCGGTGGTCCAGCCGGCCGGGTAGTGCGGTATCTGCGATATCAGCCCTATCCTCCGGCCGCGGTGGACGGTGATCTCGCCGCTGTCCTCGCGCAGCTCGCCGGAGAGGAGGCGGAAGAGCGTGGTTTTCCCGCAGCCGTTGGCCCCGAGGATGCCGACGCGCTCGCCGGCGGTTATGTCAAAGCTCAGCCCGTCGAGCACCGGATGGCCGACCTCGAAGGACTTTTTCAAATCTTTTACGGATATATCTATCATGTTTATCCCTGTTTCCTGTGTTTTTTGCCCTGCTTTTCCATGGCGGCCTCATAGGCGTCCTGCCGCTCGAGCCGGACGCGCCGCTGCTCGAGCAGGCGGTTGATATAGCCGCCGATAAGCAGGAAATAAAAGCAGTAGAAGAGCCACATCATCGCGACCATTATCGTGCCGATGTAGCCGTAGGCGCCGAATCGGTTCGAGAGCGAGACGTAAAACGAGAAGATGTATGAAAACAGCATCCACGAGACCGCGGAAAAGAGCGAGCCCGGGAGCTGCTCGGCATAGCGCAGCTTTTTCGCCGGCATCCACTTGTAGAGTACGGAGAAGACGACCGTCAGCAGCGCAAGGATGACGATGAAGCGCAGGTTTATGACCCTGAATACTACCTGCAGGAAGCGGTTGTCGGGCATGTAGCTCACGATGAGGTCCTGCACCTGCTCGCCGTAGACGAGCACTACGAGCGAGAGCAGCAGCATGACTACGAAAATCACCATATAGACGCATGCGCGGAAGCTGAAGACGAAATAGTCCTCCTTCCGCCTCGCGTCGTACACCGAGTCCATGCCGCGCATCAGCGCCTTCATCGAGGCCGAGGCCGACCAGACGGTGAGCAGTACGGACACCGTCAGCGCCACCTCGCCGCCGCTGTATATGCCCTGGACTATGCTCTCTACCAGCTGGTACAGGGCGTCCGGCACATACTCGGAGATCGCATCGAGCACCAGCTCCTCGCTGAGCGGCGTGAACTGCAGCAGAGAGATGACGAGCATTATAAGCGGCACAAGGGACATGAATATATAATACGCGCAGGCGGCGGCATAGGTGGTCAGCCGCCGCTCGGCGAGGCCGGAGCCGAATTTGTCCGCGCATTTGTAAAGCATTTTGAGTTTGCGCTCCATTTTCCTCGCCCCCTCAGGGGCCCATTCTCTCACATCTGCGGCAAAATATCAAGACGAAACGCCTGCTCAAAGCTCCGCGCGTGTCTAAAATGAAAGTGCCGGGCGCCGGCCGGCGATCCAGCCACGCTGGCTTTGGTGGGGAAAAGGCTGCGGCCTCCTCATAAAAGAGCAAAGCGCCGGCTTGCATCCGGCGCTTTGGCATGTGTATAATAATAGAGGTCAGGCGATCTTGGCCCCGGCCGAGCGGATGTCCGCAACCGTGGCGGAGCGGGTGTGCTCTATGTGCTTCCAGCCCACGCGGCGGGCAAAGAGCGAGGCAAAGGCGATCGGCACGTAAGTGAGCATGAAGAGCGGGAAGGTGAAGTTGTAGAGCACCTTTTTCCACGCAGGCGCGTAGATGCGCTTCCACTCGGTTATTGTCGTGACTGTCCCGATGACGAGCACCGCTATGCAGGAGCTGAACAGCAAACTTCCCAGCGAGAGCAGCACAGTATCGAGCCCGCTGCCGGCCAGTATGCTGAGCGTGGTTGCGGCGCAGTTGGCCACGAGTCCCACGAGGGAGAGCACCGCCGCGGGCATTATGGCCATGCTCATGTCGTAGCACGCGAAGGAGCCGTGCGTCACGCCGCTGACGAGCTTCCCGCCGTATTTCCTGAACACCTGCAGGTAGCCGCGCGACCAGCGGAGGCGCTGGTGCCAGCTCTGGCGGAACTTGGTGGGCTGCTCGTCATAGAGCACCGCCTTTTCGCAGTAGCCTATCTTCCAGCCGCGGGTCACGCACTCGATGGTGAACTCTATGTCCTCGGTGAGCAGGAAGAAGTGCCAGCCGCCGCACTCGTCTATCGCCCGGCGGGAGAAGAGGAAGCCTGTCCCGGAGACGGCCGCGCTGGTGCCCAGCAGCGCGCGGCAGCGGTTCAGATACTGCGACTCACGCAAAAACCAGAGCGCGTAGCCGGCGGATATCCAGTTGTCGCCGTAGTTTTTCGAGTTGCGGTAGCTCGTGACGACCTCGTACCCGTCGGAGAAGGTGCGGTTCATCTCCGCTATATAACTGTCCTCGAGCACGTTGTCCGCGTCAAAGACGAAGTAGCCGTCGAAGGGCTTGCCGGGATAGCGCTCGTCTATACGCTCCATCAGATAGGCAAGCGCGTAGCCCTTGCCTATCTGCGTGGTGTCGAACCTTTCGAACACCACGGCCCCGTGCTCGCGCGACACGCGCGCGGTCTCGTCCGTGCAGTTGTCCGCCACGACGAAAACCGTGACGCTCCCCCGGTCGTAGGTCTGCCGGGCGATGCTGTCCAGCAGGTTGCCGATGACGGCCTGCTCGTTCCTCGCAGAGATGAGCACGGCATAGTTGTGCGCCTGCTCCTCCTTGTGCGGCTTCGCCTTCTTCAGGACCGGGACGAGGATGTACAGGAACTGATAGCTGTAGCAAAGTATGAATATCACCGAGATGACGTAGTTGATAACATTCAGTGCGTCCATCGTGATGCCTCCCTTTGTGTCTGGGCCCATAATACACGCCGAAACTTAAAATTACAGGGGTATTTTCTTTAAGCTTTAGTTAAGATGCAACTGTATTATTTTCCGTGATACTGTATCATGCCCGCATTAACCTGTCAAGTACAATATAGAAGAAAAAACAAATCTCTATCAACTTTACTATTTTGATAATTTTCAAAATCAGCTCTTGACAAAAATCAAAATATGATATATCCTTCTTTTCGATGAATATCAAAAGGAGCGATAGGCATGTCATCAAAACTATCAAAATACTCCGCGCTCCGCGGCGAGAGGGAATACTTCAAGCTGCTCGCGGCGAACGCGGTGAACCGTTTCGGCGACTCGGTGGACAGCATCGCCCTCTCGCTTTTGATGTACGAGGTCACGGGCTCCGCCTCCATGATGGCCCTGCTGCTGACGGTGAACTACCTGCCGACCATCATTTTGCAGCCGATAGCCGGCGCGGTAGTGGACCGGATGGACAAAAAGGCTGTCATGGTCTGGATGGATTTCGCGCGCGGCGCGGTGGTGGCGCTCATAGCGCTGCTGCTGTACCTCGACGCGCTGAGCACGGCTGCGCTCTTCGTCTGCGTGGCACTCATCTCCACGCTGGAGACGCTGAGGATACCCGCCGGGGCCTGCGCGATGCCCGCGCTGCTCGAAAAGGAGAAGTACACCGTAGGCGTGGCACTCAACGGCGGCCTCGGGCAGGTCTGCACGGTTATCGGCCTCGCCCTTGCCGGCCCCATCGTGGAGGGGCTCGGCATGGAGTGGGCGATAATGATAGATATGGCAACCTTTTTCTTCTCCGGCGCCGCCATCGCTGCGCTGAAAATGAAGCTGCCGCCGAGGGAGGACGCGGAAAAGGTGAGCGTCCGCGCCGTGGCGCACGATATGGCCGACGGGCTGAAGTACCTGCGCGGCAGCAGGCTGCTCTGGGCCATAACGATGCTCGGCATGGCGCTGAACTTCATCGCCTCGCCCGTCAACGCCTTCTACACACCCTTTGTCACCGACAGCCTCGGCGGCGGGGCCACGCTGCTGAGCGTCACACAGCTTGTGCAGGTGGGCGGCGTGGCGGTGGGTGCGCTCATGGTGCCGCGGCTTGAAAAAATCCGCATCAGGACCACGGCCACGGTCACCGGGCTCGTCTTCGCCCTGTCGGGCGTGGCGATGCCGGCGCTGCTGCTGTTTCCCGCGCTCGTGCAGCGCGCCGCGGGGCTGCTGGCCATCTCCCTCCTGGAGGGGCTGAGCCTCGGCGTGCTGAACACGCTCTACAGCTCGCAGTTCATGATACATACCGACAAGGAGTTCCTCGCGCGCACCACCGGCGTTACGAATTCGCTGCTGATGCTCATGTCGCCGGCCGGCACGCTGATGTGCTCCGCCGCCGCTGCGTTTATGTCCGTGCCGGAATGCCTGTTCTATTTGAGCCTCGCCTGCGCCGCGCTGTTTTATATTGTGACCCGCATGAGGGCATTTAAGGAGCTTTGATATGGCTGGAAAAGAATTTAAATTAATCAGGGAGCCGGACGCGCTCTATGAGGTGACGTACATCCTCGACGCCGCGCTCGGCCCCGGGGAGGGGCGCGAGCCCCACTCCTCCGGGATAGAGTTCGCGGCAGGGCACTATGAGCGGCGCTTCGGCCTGAGCCGCGCCGTTTGCGAAAAGTGGTTCACCCCGCTGCGCGAAATCGAGCGGCATGTAACAGACGGCCTCGCCCTGAGCGAGGAGGTGCTCCGGCGCGACTACCGCGCGCCCAACGAGGCGCTCTCCCCTCCCTCCGCGCTCGTGCGGCACGCGATGCGATACGATTTGAGCGTTGAAAAGCTCGCAGCGCTCATATATAACGAAGCAGCCTCCATCGCGCCAGGTGACGAGGGTAACCGGGACGAACTCTCGCTGGAAGAGTTTGTGCGATTGATGTCCGGCCTCGACGAGCACGAGGCGCCGTTATACCACCGCTGGAACATGCTCGATCTGTGCGTGAACTGGGAGCGGCGCTTCGCGGAGATAAGCTCCGTGCTCCGCCGGGGCGAGGAGCTGTACATGGAAAAGGTCTCGCTCGCCGAGCCGCTGATCGGCGAGTGGTACGGCCGCACAAAGGAGGCCCTCGATGACGGAGGGCTGGACGCGCTGTTCGACGGACCGCTGGATCTCACGCTCCCCGACGGGCTGTATATCGTCCGCCCCGGGCTGGAGTGCTTTGCATCAACGTCTATCATCCTCGACTCCCTGCTTACGGACCCGGGCGGCAAGGGCCCGTGGGAGCTCATCTCCGGCGTGCTCACGCAGTCGCTGGCACGCACCGGGGCCTTTTCCATGCTCCGGTTCCAGGATTCGCTGAAGGCGGTGGCCGACAAAAAGCGGCTCGACATCCTCGCCGCCCTCCGCGAGGGCCCGCGCAGCGCAGGGGAGCTCGCCTCTATAACCGGGCTCTCCGCCGCCACGGTGACGCACCACATGCAGATACTGTTCAACGCCGGGCTCGTGGGCCTTGAGCTGCGCGGCGCGAGGAGCATATATTCGCTCAACCGCGGCGGCGTGGAACTGCTTGAGAGCGATTTACGCGAATTCTTTGGGCAGTAGCCGCGCAAAGGCGCGGCGAGGGCCACACTGCGTGTGGAG
>LBJMR02800__coassemble_986_pt1 | contig 14699 bp, 12 predicted proteins | sample LBJMR02800__metabat2_low_PE_004 | metagenome-assembled genome bin LBJMR02800
GAGCTCAGCGCCGGGGAGACCAACGAGGACGGCACCGTCACCGGGGGCACGATAACCTCCGAGGTGAACGGAATCGTAAAGACCATAAACGTCACCGCCGGCGGCAACACCGACCCCGCGACCGCCATAATGACCATCGAGGTGCCCGACCGCGGCTACACCGTGTCCATAACCGTCACCTCCGACCAGGCCAGCAAGGTCACCGTGGGCGACAGCGCCACCATACAGACCGGCTACTGGGGCGGGAGCGACCTGCAGGGCAGGCTGATAGGCATACGCAACGACCCGACGAACCCGCAGACCAGCCGCCTGCTCGTCTTCGAGGTCACCGGCGACAGCATCGAAAGCGGGACGCAGGTTTCAGTCTCCATCGGCCAGCGCAGCCAGAACTACGACCTGATCGTTCCGAACAGCGCCGTCCGCTCGGACGCCAACGGCAGCTTCGTGCTGATGATGACCTCCAAGTCCAGCCCGCTCGGCACCCGCTATCAGGCGACGCGCGTGGACGTGCAGGTCGTCGCCAGCGACGATGTGAACAGCGCGGTTACCGGCGCGATAGTGGCCTACGACTATGTGATAACCAACTCCACCGCCCCGATAGAGGACGGGATGTACGTCCGCCTCGCGGACAACGCCTGAGCCATGGCCGGCAGGAGAAAAAAGCGCGGTTTGCGCTCCCTTAAAAGGGGCCAGATAATATTCCTCGCCGTGCTCGTGCTGCTCACGGCGGCGACCGGCGCGCTCATATGGGCCTATCACTCCACGGCGAACGCCATGCTCTCGCAGCAGGAGGCGGCGCGCTTCCGCGGCGCGAGCGAGCTGCGCTTTTCGCAGGTCTCCGCCTTCTTCCCGGTGGACGGGGGCACGAGCCAGCAGGCGATATACACCTTCCGCAACGGCATAGATGCGCCGCTGAGCGAGATAGGCGTGGAAGCGCCGCAGGGCGGCAGCCTTTGGAAGGACGCCTACAGCGCCACGGGCCAGATATCCATCCAGGGCCCAAAGGGCAACGCGACGGCGCAGACGATAGCCGTCGGCGGCGACTGGTTCGCCTTCCACCCGCTGACGCTCCGCTCCGGGACGTATATTTACGAGAGCGATCTGATGCACGACCGCGTCGTGCTCGACGAGACGCTGGCCTGGCAGCTCTTCGGCGGCTTCGACCTCGCCGGGCAGGAGGTGCGGATAGGCGGGCAGCGCTTCATAATTGCCGGAGTGGTGGCGCGCGAGGAGGATTCGGCCTCGCAGCGCTCCTACCCGGGGGGCGCAGGGCTCTTCATGCACTACGACACGTTTGCGTCCCTCACCGCGACGTCGGGCGGCGGGGAGGAGCAGCCGAGCGCTGTGCCTTCGGCGGAGATAAGCTGCTACGAGCTCGTGTGCGCCGAGCCGCTCACCGGATATACGAGCTCTATTGTTACCGAGGCGTTTTCCACGGCGACCGTGGTCCAGAACACGGGTCGCTTCTCCGTGGGACGCATCTTTGACGTGCTCTCCAACTTCGGCGAGCGGAGCATGCTGCGCGAGGCGATAATCTATCCCTACTGGGAGAACGCCGCACGCTATACCGAGGACGTGCTCAGCGTGCTGCTCGTGGCCATATTCCTCACCGGGCTGTTCCCGGCGGCGTGCGCCGCGTGGTTCGTGATTTTCAATCTGCGCCGCGTGTGGCTGCATGTGAGGGACGACTGGTTCCCCGGCTTCAAGGACCGCACGGAGGACAAGATAACCGCCCGCGGCCGCAGGCGGCTGGAGGAAAAGCAGCGCCGGCGCGAGCGCCGCGGGGCGCACGAAAAAGTAAAGACGAAATAAAAGAGGAAGGGCTTTCAGGCCCTTCCTCTTTTCAATTCGCATCCGCGGCGGCGCAGCATGCTCACCAGCGGTTGTCCACACGCTCGGCAAAGCCGGGAAAATCGCGCACGCGCAGCTTCATGCCGTCGTCAAGCACCGCGGTGCCGGTGAACAGGCCGAAGACCTGGTGCTGGTCGCTCTTGAGCAGCTTCACGTCGGTGCAGGAGGCGCGGTCCATCACCGGGACGAAATCCATCTCGAAGCGGCTGTCGTCGCTCGTGAAGGTCCAGGGGGACATGTAGTCCTCGCCGCCGAAGCGGCGCGGGATGTTGAAGGTGACGCGGCTCAGCTTGTGCAGCCTTCCGGCGTAGAACAGGCAGTTTTCCGTGGCGGCCGAGGTGTCCCCAAAGCCGTAGCCGATGTTCCAGCCGAAGCGCACGCCGTCCAGCTTGCCGCTGGCGCTGCCCCAGTACCAGGTGTTTTTATACGGCCACACGCCGCGGCCCCAGTCCAGCACGGCGAAGGCCGTGTCCGGCTCGAAAATATACTCCCGGCGTCGGGCGAAAACGCGGCCCGAGGCCCGCATGCAGTTGATTTTCTGGTTGTAGTAGAAGTGCGCGCGCTTTTTAAAGGGCGTGCACATGACTATGCTCTCCTGCGGCTCGTCGGTGAGCATGATGCGCCCGTCTATGGGCCCGCTGCCGGCGAAATCCTCCATCCGGAAGGTCAGCAGCCGGCCCTCCGGCGTGTGGAAAAAGGAGATGGAGTAGCCCCGGCCGGAGACGCTGATGTCCCCGCGCGCCGAGCTCTCCGGCAGGCGGCGGCGCCCCATGGGCAGCGCGCACATGGGCGAGACGGTCTGCTGGTAGCCGCTCTCGAAATCGAGGAAGGAGATGGAGTCTAGCCCCATATAGCCGTTGTCGGCTATCGTCAGGGCCACGGCGAAGCGCCCGTTGTTGACAAGGTAGTAGTCCCACTCCTTTATGCGGTGTGCGGGGGCCTTTATGTCCGCGCGGCTGTAGAGCGCGAGCGCGCGGCGGGCGAAGCCGGGCTCCGCGATGTTCCCGTTCGCGTCCAGCAGACGGCGCTCGACGGTGATCTCATGCTGCCTCATGCCTCACGCTCCTTTTTTACGAGGCGGATGTCCCGCCCGTAAAAGGGCAGGCAGTTGAACTCCCCCTCCAGCCGGGAGGCGATCTGCGCGCCGTACCTCCGGCGGAGGTCCTCAAAGTCGAGATTCGTGCTTATGATCGTGGAGCGGCGCCCCGCGAGGCGCGTGTTTATGAGCTGATAGAGCGCGGCGGTGGAAAAGCTGGTGGTCATCTCCGTGCCGAGGTCGTCGAGTATCATAAGGTCGCACTCGAGGTAGTTTTTGACCCTTTCAGCGGCGGCGTCCGCCCCGGCGGAGTCGCGCGAGAACTTCTGCCGCTCAAATTCGCCGAGGGCGGCGGCCGTGCCGTCGTAGGCCACGGAGTAGCCCGCCTCGGAGACCATCCGGGCTATGCAGGCGGACATAAAGGTCTTTCCAAGGCCCGTGCCGCCCATGAAGAGCAGGCTTTCCGCCCCCGGGGCGAAGCCGCGGGCCCAGTTGTAGCAGGTGTTTTTCACCGCGAGCATGTACTCCCGCGGGCTGAAGCCCAGAGCGCTGTCGGTTTCGGCGCTGTACACCGAAGGGTCGAAGGAGGCGAAGCTCTCGTTCCCCGTGCGGAGCAGCGTGCCGAGCTCGGCGGTGAGCTCGCGGTTATAGAGCTTTTTCAGGCAGGAGCAGACGCCGCCGCTGAGGACGCCCGTGTCATGGCAGAGCGGGCAGGAATATATCTCGTCGGTGTAGTCTGCCGGGAGGCCGAGGGCGGCCAGGCGCTCCGCGCGCTCCGCCTGGAGCGCAAGGTTTTCGCGCTCCAGCTCCGCGATGCGGCCGGATATGTCCTCCCCGTGCTTTATGGCGAGGCCCATCAGCTCGAGCATCTGCCCGCGCAGCGCCCTGTCTATCTCCCGGACGCGCGGCGAGCGGGAATATACCTCGTTCAGCCTGCGCTGCTGCTCGGCCGAGTTGGCCTCGCGCTGCGCCGCGAGCTTTTCTCGCGCGCGGGCGAGGAGTACGCCGTTGTATGCCAAGTCAGTTCACCTGCCCCCCGGAGTTCTTTACGCGCTCATAGAGCTTTTTTACCCGCTCGAGCTCGCCGCTCTGCCCGCTGTCGCGCGCGGAGGCCCGGCCGCGGACCTGGGAGGGGCGGCGGGAGTCCCCGCGTTCTATCTCCTCGGGGGTGTGCAGGCCCTTTGAGTGCCAGCTCAGCAGTATCTTGTTCATGTATTGCCACTTCAGCTGCCCGGTGTTGGCTATGGTGCGGTCGAGCGCAAGCTCCACGGCCTCCGCCCCGAAGCCCATGTCCAGCCAGCTTTCAACGTATTTCCGTTCGCTTACGGTATAGTCCCTGTCCCTTATCCCGAAGACGCTGCGGAGCTCCATCGCCGCGCTGTGGCGGTGCTCCTGCGCGCGGATGTACTCCTCCGCCTGCTCGAGGGTCATTATCTCCAGCTCGCCCCAGCGCCGGGCCTCGCGCTCTATCTGCTTCATGTTCGGGACGCGGCCGGGGCCGTAGCGCCGGCGGGCCTCGTCCAGGCAGTAGTGCAGCAGCACGAGCATCACGTCCGTGGGAAGGCCGACGAAGTCGTATACGCCGAAGAGGGTCTTGGTCTCCTGCGTGGAGAGCGTGTGGCCGAGCAGCCGCTCGGCCTCGGCCAGGATGCAGCGGAAGTCGGCGTCCTCCCTCGAGCGGCGCACGATGTCCTCGGCAGTGTATTCGGGTAGCTCGCCGCTCCCATCGGGCACCGTCCCGCCGGAGACAAGGCCGAGCGAGCGCAGCCTGGCGGCGGCGGCGCGCAGCCTTTCGGCCGTCCAGCCGAGGGCGCGGCAGAGCTCGGCCTCCGGCCCGGCGCCGCGGCGCAGGAGGTATATGTACAGCAGCGCGCCGTCCCCGTCGCCGGAGGAGATGAGCCTGTCCGCGTCCTCGGCGCGCATGGAGCAGACTGCGGCGCTTAAATTGTTGTCTCTTTCCTGCATCTTGAAGGCCTCATTTGTTCTCTAAAGCCCCGCCGCTGTATGCGGGGAGCGGGTACAGCACAGTATATCATTTTTTTTGACTTGTAGCAAGGCCCTTCGGTGTGCTATACTGTAGGGTGCATAACTATAGATAACCGATAGGCGGGAGGAAGAATGCCTGAGCTGCTTGCACCCGCGCCGTCGGCCGAGGCAGTTGTAGCGGCCGTGCAGGCGGGGGCGGACGCAATTTATATAAGGTTTACCGGCACCGGGGCCCGGGGCTTTACGGAGGCCGGGCTGCGGAACGCTGTACGCTACTGCCGGGTGAGGGGATGCCGCGTCTATGCCGAGCTGGATACGCTGATATCCGACCGGGAGGCGGGCGCCGCGGCCGAGCTGGCCCGGCGCGTGTGCTCCATGGGGGCGGACGCGCTGATCGCGCAGGACCTCGGCTTCATAGCCATAGCGCGCGAGGCCGCGCCGGAGATGCCAATATTCGCCGGGGAGAGGCTCGGCGTGCACAACGCCGCCGGGCTGGAGGCGATGCGCCAGCTGGGCGTTTCGCGCGTGTTTTTGCCGCGCGAATTCACGCTGAAGGAGATCGCCGCGCTCTCCGCAAGGCCGCAGATGGAGATAGCCGTCAACCTGCTCGACGGGCTTTGCCCCGCCAGGGCGGGGCAGTGCGCGCTCTCCGCCCTGAAGGGCGGGGGCAGCGCGAACCGCGGGGACTGCGGCGGCGCCTGCCGGGAGCAGTACAGCCTCGGCGGGAGGATGGACGACCATCCGCTCAGCCTCGCGGACATGAACTGCATAGGATACCTGCCGAAGCTCACTTCGCTCGGCGTGGAGTGCGTATATGTGGGCAGGGGCATAGAGCGCCCGGAGCAAATAGCCCGCGCGGTGGACGTGCTGCGGCGCAGCATATCCGAAAACCGCGCCCCGACGGAGGCGGAGCTCGCGCGCGTCAGGGACGTGTTCGGCGGGCGGAACTTCACTGACGGATATATGTCCGGCGCGGAGCTGGGAGCCATGCTCGGCAGCAGGGACGGCTCGGAGCGCGCGGCGGAGCGGGCGATGGCCCCCGTGCGGCGCGGATATGCAAATTCCGAAGTGCGCCGGGTGCACATAGAGTTTTACGCCATCATCCAGCGCGGGAAGGCGGTGCGCCTGGCCGTGCAGGATTCGGAGGGGCACCGCGCGCTCTGGAACGGGCCGGCGCCGCTGCCCGCCCCACAGCGGCAGGTCACAGAGTCGGAGGTGGACGCCTTTTTGCGCAAGACGGGGCGGACTCCGTATATCTGCGACCGCGTCCACGCGCTTGTGGACCCGGGCCTCGCCCTGCCGCAGGGCATGATGGCCGAGGCGAAGAGGGCGCTTATCCGCTCGCTGACGGAAAAGCGCGGCGCAGCGCCGGAGAGGAAGACCGCCCGCGTCTCGCCCCCGGCGGAGGGGGCGCGGCGCAGCGGGAGCTGCGCGCTGATTTTTGAAACCCTGCTGCCCGAGCAGCTCACGCCGGAGCTCGCCGCGCTGCGGCCGGATTATCTATACGTCCCGGCGGACATCATAGCTTCGGAGAGCGCGAGGCTGGAGCCCTTCATAAGGGAGGGGGTGCCGGTGGCGGCGGTGCTGCCGCGGGTAATACACGACAGGGAGCTGACGCAGACGGCCTCGCTGCTCAGGAGCGTCCGCGCCCTAGGCGTGACGGAGGCGGTGTGTGCCAACCTCGGGCATGTGGCCCTCGCCAGGCTGGCGGGGATGGACGCCCGGGGCGACTACGGGCTGAATATCTTCAACTCCTACGCGCTTGAGCTCGCCAGGACGGCCTCGCTGCGCTCGGCGACGGCGTCATTTGAGCTCAGCCTTGAGCAGATAGCGGCGCTGACGATGCCGCTCGACGTGGAGGTCATCGCCTACGGGCGGCTGCCGGTGATGCTGACGGAGAAGTGCCTGATAAAGCAGAGTTCCGGCAGGTGCACCTGCTCCACGCCGGGGCGCCTCTCGGACGAGCAGGGCGGCGTTATGGCCGTGCTGCGCGAGGGAGGCTGCCGCAATGCGGTTTACTCAGCGCACAAGGTGTTCCTGGCCGACAGGGCCGGGGAGCTCGGCCGCGCCGGGGTGTGGGGGATGAGGCTCCTCTTCACCAACGAGAGCGCGCGCGAGTGCGTCGAGGTGGCAAAGAGCTTCCTCGGCGAGAGCCGCTACCGCCCGAACGGGGCGACTCGCGGGCTCTATATGAAAGGTGTGTGACCAGATGTCTGTAGTATTGGCCTCCGGCTCGCCGCGCAGGCGCGAGCTGCTGGAGATGCTGCGCGTACCGGGGCTGGAGATCGTCCCCTCGCACGGCGCGGAGTGCCCGCCGGAGGGCGCCACCCCCGAGGAGACCGTAAAGGCCCTTGCAAGGGCCAAGGCGGCGGAGGTGGCGGAACATCGCGCCGCGGAGGACGTCATAATCGGAGCGGATACCCTCGTCGTGCTGGACGGGGAGATGCTCGGCAAGCCGCGCTCGGAGGAGATGGCGCGCGAGATGCTCCGCGCCCTCTCCGGCCGCTCTCACGAGGTTTGGACGGGCGTGTGCCTCATCCGCCCGGGCGAGGAGCTCGCGGAGGCGGAGCGCACCGTGGTGAGCTTCCGCGCGCTTGAGGACCGGGAGATAGACGCCTATATCGCCACGGGCGAGCCGATGGACAAGGCCGGGGCCTACGGGGCCCAGGGCCTCGGCGCGCTGTTCGTCGAGGGCATAGAAGGCGACTTTTTCAACGTAATGGGCCTGCCGCTGTGCCGGCTCGGGCTCATGCTTAAAAAAATGGGCGTGGAGCTGCTGTGAAGAGCTTTCTGAAGAAAAACGGCATAAAGATGATCGCGTTCCTGCTGGCCGCGGCGCTGGTCGTGCTCGCGGCCGTCTGGCTCGCCGGGGGCGGTACAGAGGCCATAGCCGGCGCGCTTGCCGCCGTCCGCCAGCCGCTCGTCTCGGTGACGGAGAGCGTTTCTTCCTGGCTGGAGGGGCTCTATGTCCGGCTCTACGACTACGACAGGCTGCAGGCGGAGAACGACGCGCTGCGAACCCAGATCGCGGACGCGCAGGAGATCGCCCGCGCGGGGAGGGACGCCGTGGAGGAGAACACGCGCCTTTCCGCACTGCGCGTGTTTGCCGAGGAGCACCCGGACTACGTCTTTGAGGCGGCGCGGATCGTCTCCTGGGGCACGGAGACCTGGGCAGACAGCTTCACCATAGCCAAGGGCACGGCGGACGGCCTCGAGGACGGGGACTGCGTGATAACCGAGGACGGGCTGCTCGTCGGCCAGGTGGCGGAGGTGGGCGAAAACTGGGCCACCGTGGCCACGCTCGTCGACGTGGACACGAGCGTTGGCGCGCTCGTGGGCGAGGACGGGGCCGAGGCCATGCTACTCGGCGACTACGCACTCATGCCGCTCGGACAGGCGAGGCTCGCCTATCCGACGGAGGGCGCGCAGCTCTTCATAGAGGAGTCCGTATACACCTCAGGCAGCGGCGGGCTCATCCCGCGAGGCATCGTGATAGGCACGATAAGCTCCATACAGGCCGAGGCCGGCGGACAGACGGAATACGGCATAGTAACCCCGGCCGTGGACCTTGGCAGCCTTGTCCAGGTGTTCATTATCAAGGATTTCGACCACGAGAACTGAGCTCGGAGGGCCCTGAGTGAAGGAATATCTCAAGAAAAACGGAATAAGGCTCGCGGTGGTGCTCGCGCTGCTCGTCATCGCCATATCCGTGGCCGCCGGCACCTCCTCCGGCCGGGCGGGCTTCCTGACCAACGCCGTGGGAGCGGTCCGCGAGCCGGTGAGGAAGGCCGCGGCCTCGCTCTCGGACTGGCTTACGGGCTTCGCCGGGTATTTCGGCGAGTACGACGCGCTGCTGGAGGAAAACAGCGCGCTGCGCGCCGAGCTGGCCCAGGTGCAGGAGGAGGCGCAGGCCTACTCCGACCAGGTGTCTGAGAACGAGCGCCTGCGCCAGGCCCTCGGGCTGCCGCAGCGCGGCTCGGACTACACGCTCGAGTCGGCGAAGATCGTCACCTGGAACGCCTCGAACTGGGAGAGCAGCTTCACGATAAGCAAGGGCTCGAGCAGCGGCATAGAGTACGGCGACTGCGTTATAACGGAGTACGGCTCCGTGGTCGGTACGGTGACGGAGCTCGGCAGCAGCTGGGCCACGGTGACGACCGTGATCGACGCGCACAGCGGCCTCGGCGCGCTCGTGGGGGTGAACCGCTACGCCGCCGCGCTGGAGGGCGACTTCGTGCTCATGCGCCGCGGGGAGGTCTACCTCTCCGGCTTCGCCTCGGGCGCGGCGATAGAGCCGGGCGACGAGGTGCTCACCTCCGGCTCCGGCGGAAACGTGCCGCAGGGCGCGAACATAGGCACCGTCAGCTCCGTCAGCGAGAACGGCGACGGCAGCCGCAGCGTCGTCGTCACCCCGGCGACGGACTTTGACAGCCTTGTCCAGGTGTTCATTATCAAGGAATTCAGCGTGGCCGAGTAGCCTCGCGGGGGGATAGACATGCTCTGGGACCTTGTAAACGTCCAAAAGCTAAAGCGCGCTCTGCTCTACGCGCTGTATATGGTGATAGTGCTGCTCTTGCAGGACGCGCTGTTCTCGCGCATCTCCATTTTCGGGGTGCGCGCCATGTTCGTCCCCGCCGCCGCCGTGGCCGTCGGCATGTTCGAGGGCGGCGTATGGGGCGCGGTTTTTTCCCTCGTCCTCGGCTTCCTCACGGATATAAGCTATGACAACACGGCGCTGTTCGTGGCGCTGTTCCCCTGCATCGGCTTCGCGGCGGGCGCGCTCTCGCGCTACCTCGTGAACCGGCGCTTTTTCGCCTATATGTGCCTTGCGCTCTTCGCGCTGGCGCTCACGGCGGTTTTCCAGTTCCTCGGCCTTGCGCTCGAGGGGCACAGCCTGCCCGCTATGGCGTGGGTGGGACTGTGGCAGGTCGTGTTTTCACTGCCTGCCGCGGCGGTGCTGTATTTCCCCTGCAAGGCCATCGCCTCCCCGCACAAGAAAGGATAGCCAATGAAAATCGTAAAGACACCCAGACTCGTGGCCTTCGGCCTTGTCGTTGTCACGCTCGTGGCGCTCTGCGTAGGCACGCTCTACAAGCTGCAGATAATCGATGGCGCCGCCTATTATGAGGAGAGCCTGAACAAAGATGTTGAGGACAGGACCGTGACCGCCGCGCGCGGGAACATCCTCGACCGCTACGGCCGCGCCATGGTGACGAACCGCGAGTGCTACAACCTGAAGATAAACACAACCAAGCTCTTCGCGGACGACGTGGAGGACCCGAACGCCGTCATACTCGAGATGGTGCGCATGGTGGAGGAGGCCGGCTATGAGTACATAGACGACCTGCCCATCACCAAGGAGCCGCCGTATGAGTACACGGATAACATGAGCTATCTGCAGAGCGTCATGCTCGAGGCGTATTTTGAGCGCCAGGGGCTCGACGAGGACACCACGGCCGTGGAGCTCATGAGCTATTTCCGCACGCGCTACGACATACCGAACACCGCGACCAGCGAGGAGATGCGCGCCATCTCCAGCATCAGGTATGCGCTGAACGTGCGCTATGCCATCAATACGGACCCCTACGTGTTCGTGGAGGACGCCTCTATCGACCTCATCAGCGACCTGATGGGCGCGGTGGGCAATATTATTTACGTGGAGACCTCCTTTATCCGCGAGTACAACACGCAGTACGCCGCCCACATCCTCGGCTATGTCCGCGCGATGGACTCCGAGCAGGCGGCGGAGTACATGAGCGGGACGGACAGCGGCTACGACCTGAACGACAAGGTGGGGCAGAGCGGCGTCGAGCTCGCCTTTGAGGACTGGCTGCACGGCGTGAACGGGACGGCGAGCGTTACCTCCACGGCGGACGGCACGATCACCAGCACGGTGTACACCGAGGAGCCGGAGCCGGGGAACCACGTATACCTGACCATCGACGTCCAGCTCCAGGAGGCCGTCGAGAGGGCGCTGGAGTTCGGCATATACGAGCTGCAGCTCGACCGCGACGACGACAACAGGGAGCGCGTGGCCAACGGCGAGGAGCCGGAGGAGGACGTCGGCGGCGGGGCCATAGTCGTCGTGGACGTGGACACGGGCGAGCCGCTGGCCATCGCCAGCTATCCCACCTACAGCCTCGTCACGCTCGAGGACGATTACGAGGAGCTCTCCACCGACGAGGAGAACACGCCGCTCTTCAACCGCGCGCTGCAGGGCACCTATGCCCCGGGCTCCACCTTCAAGCCCCTGATGGCGCTTGCCGGGCTGACCGAGGGCTTTGTGAATACGGAGACGCAGATAGTCTGCAACGGCATATTCGACAAGTACGCGGACCAGGCCTACGCGCCGCACTGCTGGATTTACGACAACACGGACGGGCAGATAGTCCACGGCGCGGAGAACGTGGTGGAGGCCATAAAGGACTCCTGCAACATCTATTTCTACACGCTCGCCGACAACATGGGCATAACCATCATGGGAGAGTACGCCGAGGCCTTCGGCCTCGGCGAGAACACGGGCATAGAGCTGGACGAGGAGACCGGCAACATGGCCAGCCCGGAGACGCACAACGACGTGGACGGCGCCGGCTTCACCTACGGCGACACCGTCCAGGCCGGCATAGGCCAGTCCGACAGCCTGTTCACCCCGCTGCAGATCGCCGAGTACTGCGCCGCGCTCGCCAACGGCGGCACGCGCCACTCCGCCAGCATACTCAAGAGCGTGCGCAGCTACGACTACTCCACTAACCTCTACGAGCGGGAGAGCGAGGTCCTCTCCGTCGTCGAGAGCGAGGACTACAACTATGCCGCCGTGCAGCGCGGTATGTACCAGCTCGCCCACGACCCCAACAGCTCGAGCCTGGACGTCTATTACGCCTTCAACAACTACTCCTACGGCGGGCAGAGCATAGGCGTCGCGGTGAAGACCGGCACCTCGCAGCTCGGCGAGAACCGCGTGAACAACGCCCTTTTCATGTGCTACGCCCCGTTTGACGACCCGGAGATCGCCGTTGCGATAGTCGTCGAGCAGGGCCGCTCCGGCGCCGCGCTGACGAGCATAGCCGTGGACGTGCTGGACGCCTATTTCAGCATCAAGGCCGGCGCGGCCTCCTCCACCGCCGAAAACGAGAGCGGATTGCTGAGATAACGCCCTGAAAATCGTACAAAAGGACGAAATTATGTTGAAATCCCGCCGGATACGGAGTATAATAATACTCTACGGGGGATTTCAGGCAATGGCGAAGGGGAGAATTATAGAATGAATATAGCATTGCTCGCCGACGACGGGAAAAAGGAGCTGATGGTCCAGTTCTGCATCGCCTACTGCGGCATCCTGTCCGAGCACAACATATGCGCCACGGCCACCACGGGCAAGCTCGTCAGCGAGAACACCGGGCTGCCGGTGACGCTCTATCTGCACGACAAGCAGGGCGCGCAGCAGATCGGCGCGAGGATAGCATATAACGAGATAGACCTTGTGATTTATTTCTGCGACCCGGCCAACCCGGAGGGCTTTGAGAGTGTGGACCAGCTGGCAAGGCTCTGCGACCAGTACCTGATACCGATGGCCACCAACGCCGCAACGGCGGAGGTGCTCATACAGGGCCTGCGCCGGGGCGACTTCGACTGGCGCGACATCGTCAATCCCAAGAGGGACTGAAAAATACAGGGACACCGGGCGGCGGCGTGCGAAAAAACGGCACCGCCGCCTGTTACTGTGTGCAAACGGAGGGGAACCCAATGGAAAAAGTCACGCCGCGCACGCTCTCCGGTTTTATGGAGCTGCTGCCGGCACAGCAGATACGCATGAACCGCCTGCTCGCAGCGCTGAGGGAGACTTACGAGCTCTATGGCTTCACGCCGCTGGACACGCCGGCGATCGAGGCCGCCGAGGTGCTGCTCGCAAAGGGCGGGGGCGAGACGGAAAAGCAGATCTACCGCTTCAACAAGGGCGACAGCGACCTTGCGCTCCGGTTCGACCTGACCGTGCCGCTGGCGAAGTACGTGGCGCTGAACCGCGCGGCGCTGTCCTTCCCGTTCCGGCGCTATCAGATAGGCAAGGTCTGGCGCGGGGAGCGGGCGCAGCGCGGGCGCTTCCGCGAGTTCTACCAGGCGGACATTGACGTCATAGGCGACGGGAAGCTCGACATCATGAACGACGCCGAGGTTCCCGCGGTGATGGCCCGGGCGTTCACCGCCCTCGGGCTGACCGATTTCACGATACGCATCAACAACCGCAAGGTGCTCGGCGGGTATTTTGAGCTGCTCGGCGTCAGGGACAGGACCACCGAGGTGCTGCGCACCATCGACAAGCTTGAGAAGATAGGCGTGGAAAAGGTCTGCGAAATCCTGAAGGATGAGTGCGGGCTCGATGACATACAGATAGGCGGCGCGCTGGAGTTCGTCACCCTCTCCGGCTCGGACGCGGACAAGCTCGCCTTCCTCGAGGAGCGCGCGGGCGAAAACGAGCGCCTGGCCGAGGGCGTGCGAGAGCTGCGCACGGTCATCGAGGCCCTGCCGAGCCTCGGCGTGGCGAAGGAGAACTTCGCCGTCGACCTCACGATCGCCCGCGGGCTCGACTACTATACCGGCACGGTGTACGAGACGGCCGTGAACTCCCACCCGGAGATCGGCTCGGTCTGCTCCGGCGGCAGGTATGACAACCTCGCGGAGTACTATACGGACAGGCAGCTCCCCGGCGTGGGCATGAGCATAGGCGTGACGCGCCTCTTTTACGTGCTCACGGAGCAGGGGATGCTCAACGAGAACGTGCTCACCGCCCCCTGCGACGCCATCGTGCTGCCCATGACGGAGGACACCGCCTACGCCGCGGGCGTGGCCACGGAGCTGCGCCGCCACGGCGTGCGCACCCAGCTCTATACGGAGCAGCGCAAGTTCAAGCAGAAAATGGCCTACGCCTCCAACCTCGGCATCCCCTACGCCGTAATAATCGGCGATGACGAGATAGCCGCGGGCGAGGTGTCGCTCAAGGACATGAGCTCCGGCGAGCAGACGCGATGCAGCGCAGAAAACGCCGCGCGCACTGTGCTCGAGGGGCTGAAGGCCCGCTCCGTGGAAAAACTGATAAAGGTAAATTGAGAAGGGGAAGAAGCGAAATGCAGTCAAGGACACATACCTGCGGGGAGCTCCGCCTTGCCGACGCCGGAAAGAGCGTGAAGCTCTGCGGCTGGATGGAGAACGTGCGCGAGGTCTCCTCCGCACTGGCCTTCGTTGTCGTGCGCGACTTTTACGGCACGACCCAGATAGTCGCCGAGACGGAGGAGATGGTGAAGGCCTTTCGTGCGATAAACCGCGAGAGCACGATAAGCGTGGAGGGCACGGTGCGCGAGCGCGCGAGCAAAAACCCCAACATGCCCACCGGCGACATAGAGGTCTTGCCTGAAAAGGTCGAGATTCTGGGCAAATGTATATACAATGAGCTGCCCTTCCAGATAAACCGCTCCCGCGAGGCGGACGAGGGCGCGCGGCTGAAGTACCGCTATCTCGACCTCCGCAACCCGGAGGTGAAGAACAACATCATCCTCCGCTCCAACGTCGTCGCCGCGATCCGCCGCAGCATGACGGAGCACGGCTTCCTCGAGATAACCACGCCTATACTCACGGTGTCCTCCCCAGAGGGCGCGCGCGACTACCTTGTCCCCGCGCGCAACCACCCAGGGAAGTTTTATGCCCTGCCCCAGGCGCCGCAGCAGTTCAAGCAGCTCCTGATGGCCAGCGGCTTCGACCGCTATTTCCAGATAGCCCCCTGCTTCCGCGACGAGGACGCGCGGGCGGACCGCTCGCCCGGCGAGTTCTACCAGCT
>LBJMR02800__coassemble_1011_pt1 | contig 14374 bp, 17 predicted proteins | sample LBJMR02800__metabat2_low_PE_004 | metagenome-assembled genome bin LBJMR02800
AGCGCCACCCGCGCGCAGGCGGCTGCCATGCTCATGAGGTTCGTGGAGGCCTGAACAGCGCCAAAACCACGCTAAAACCTCGCCAAAACCTCGCCAAAATCAACGCGAATTGATCCACAAAACCCCTCCGCCGGAACATTTCGGCGGAGGGGTTTTCCATTTATTCAAAATAGCGATGTTTTTCGGAAAAAAGTTTCCGTTTTGAATGTAATCGTTGATTTTTTCACACAAAGGGTGTATTATATTTAAGCAAAGTGCTGCAAAAACCAACTCGCATCAGGTGCAGACGGAGGAACAGAGAACATGAACGAGGAATTCAGCTTTGACCCGAGTGTTGTACAGAAAAAGCTGGAGGAGAACCCGTTTCTCAAACTTTCAGACATCGTTGAGAGCATAATAGAAGAGGCGATAGTGAAGCTCCACATCCGCCCGGGCGAAAAAATAAACACCGCAAAAATCGCCGACGCCCTCAGCGTCAGCCGCGCGCCGGTGAGGGAGGCGCTGAAATCCCTGGTTGAAAAGGGGATAGTAGTCGTCCGCCCCAACATAAATGGATATTATGCACTCGACGTAACGGACCAGTACATGTCCGACCTCTTCGCCGCACGTTCCGCGATAGAGAGCCAGGCGGCGCGGATCTGTGCGTCAAAATTCAGGAGCGTGGACCGCGCGCACCTGAAGGAGTGCTGCGACGCCTTCCGCCGCGCGTATAAAGAGGGCAATTACGAGGCGTTCATCGCCGCGGACAACGAATTTCACCGCTCCATCATCAATTACGCCGGCAATGTCTTTCTGAAGGACATGTATAAAAGCCTTGAGCGCCCGAGGCAGTATTACAGCGCGTTTTCCGGCTATTACCTGAATTTGAACGGCTTCAGCGTTTTCAACGATTTTGAGCTGCTGGTGAACGAGCATATTACCATTTATAACGCGATAAGCATGGGCTTCATAGACGTCGCGGGTGACGCCTCGCGGCACCACTTGGACACCTGCCTGTCGTCGTTCATTCACCATTATCTTGCAAACGCCTCAAGAAACGGGAAATAAAGAGCCGGGCCGCGGCGAAAGCCGCGGCCTGGACTTTTTTTATTCTTCGGGCTTATTCATGCGCGTGCGGATGGCTGTGGGCGCACCCATGGAGGTACTCCGGCGCGACGGATTCGCCAAGGAGGACGCGGACGAGGTTTGCCGCCGCAAAATCCTTTTTCCCGGCGCCATAGCCAGCCTGGGCGACACGCATCAGCGGCATCGGGCCGCAATCCTGTACGAAGCGGCGCAGCAGGGCAGCGCCGGTGGGCGTGCAGAGCTCGCTCTGCACCGCGCCGGAGTATACCGGCACGCCGCGCAGCAGCAGCTCGGTGGCGGGTGCGGGGACGGGCAGCAGGCCGTGGGCGCACCTCACCTGGCCGGAGCCCACGTTCACCGCAGAGGCCACGACGCGCTCCGGCGCGAGCTCGTGCATCAGGCAGCACACGCTGAGCACGTCCGCCAGCGCGTCTATCGAGCCGACCTCGTGGAAGTGGACATTCTCGATGTCGCGGCCGTGGACGCTGCCCTCGGCGCGGGCGAGGAGCTCATATACGGCCTTCGCGTTGCACTTTACCTCCTCCGGGAGCTCCACGGAGTCGATGAAGGCCATGATGTCCTTCACGCCGGCGTGGCTGTGGTGGCCGTGGTGGCCGTGGTGGTGATGATGGGCGTCCGCTTCCTCGCTCTCGCCGTCGATCAGCACCGTGACCTGGGTGCACCTTATGCCGCATTTTTCAACGCCGGCGGCGCTGATAACCGCCCTTCCGGCGAGCGCGGCGTTCATGCGCTCGAGGAAGCCCGCGCCGTCCGGGAGCAGCTCCAACAGCGCACCGGTGAGCATGTCGCCGGCGCAGCCCATGCCGCAGTCTATGTACAGAGTTTTCATTCCTTTTTCCGCCCTTCCTGCCGGATATAAAAATGCGAAGGCCCCGCGCGCCGCGCTGCGGCGGGAGAGGGAGAACCTCGCCGGGCGGAAAGGAGTGTGATTCCCGGCGGGGAAGGGGGCCTTCGCGGTAAAAAGCTCAGCCGAGGTGGTTTATCATGCTGGCGAGATAGCCGGCGCCGAAGCCGTTGTCTATGTTCACAACGGAGACGCCGCTCGCGCAGGAGTTCAGCATGCTCAGCAACGCGGCGATCCCGCCGAGGGAGGCCCCGTAGCCCACGCTTGTGGGCACGGCGATGACCGGGCAGTCGGCCAGGCCGCCGATCACACTCGGCAGCGCGCCCTCCATGCCCGCGACGGCCACGACCGCCCGGGCGCCCATTATTGCGTCCATGTGCGATAGCAGGCGGTGGATGCCCGAAACGCCCACGTCGTAGAGCCTGAGCACCTCGTTGCCGAGGGCCTCGGCGGTGAGCGCGGCCTCCTCGGCAACGGGCATGTCGCTCGTGCCGCCGGTCGCCACCACGATGCGCCCCCTGCCGCTCTTTTCGGGCATGCCGCCGATTATGCCTATCTTCGCTATTTCATGGTACTCGAGCGGCAGCTCCGCGGCGACGAAATCCGCCGCCTCCCTGCACAGCCGCGTTATCAGCACGGTCTCCTGGCCGTTTTGCAGCATGGTTCGCGCGATGCCGAGGATGTGCTCCTTCGTCTTGCCCGCGCCGTAGATGACCTCGGGCACGCCTTGGCGTATGCCGCGGTGCATGTCCACCTTGGCGTATTCGCCGATTTCCTCAAAGGGCTGCATTTTCAGCTTCAGCGCGGCCTCGTCCGGGCTCACGCTGCCGTCCGCCACGCGGCAGAGCAGCTCTGTAAGCTCATGTTTGTCCACAACCTATCCCTCCTGATCCGTCAGACGATGAACGACAGCTCCATTTCGCCTAACTTCGCGGCGCAGATGCCGAAGCTGTCGTAGCCAGTGCCGTCGCTTATGAAGAGATACGCCTCCGGCGAGACGCGCATCAGCTCGCGGAAGGTGTTGTTCACCCTGATTGTATAGGCCCCGGAGCCGGAGACGGTCTCCGCGGCCAGGCTCTCCGCCGCGTCCCGGGAGGCGAAGGCTATCCAGCCCGGCCCGCCGGGGGCGGTGAACATCCACATGCCGTCGTCAAGGCGGTCGAGGTCGGAATCCGCGTCCTCGGCGGAGTCCTCCGGGCGGCCGAGCACGCCGCCGGTGCGGAAAACGGTGTTCGATATGCTCTCGATATACACGCAGGCCCCGACGGCCAGGGCAAGGCCGCCGTAGAGCTCCGAGAGGGCGGCAGCGAGTATCTCGTCGATTTCCGTGGGGTCGTCGGTGTAAAACTCCGCATCGCGCAGCCGCTCCATACGCTCCTTGCACTCGTGGAGCCGCCCGGCCGGGCAGAAGCCGGCGACGGCGAGGCGGTTGCCCTGCGGTGTGCGCATGGCGGAGCCGAAAAGGGCGTACTTATTCATCGTGCTGCACCTTATCCTGAGGGTACTGCGCGTACAGCGCGCGCGTCATTGCCTCGTTTATAGCGCGGATGTCCCGGCCCTCCCGCGCGCTTTCGGCGAAGGCGGCTATGGTAGCCGCGGCCTCCCTTATCGGGCCGGGGACGTTGATGACGAGGGTTTCGGCCTTCGTGCCGCAGACGAGCTTGCTCCACATGTGGCCGTTCTTGCCGTATATGCAGTGCGAGACCTTCTCGTCAAGCCAGAGCTCCATGGCGGAGTGCGTGTAGTCGCTGCCGAGCGTGGAGGAAAAGCGGTGGCCCCCGCCGGAGCCGCCTATCAGTACTATGAGCTCCGCGCCGGCGTCCAGACAGGACTCCATGGTGCCGACGATGTTGGCCTCGACGTCCACTACGGGCGCGAGGCGGGTTATCACCATTTCCGGGTTCAGCCGGACGAGGCTCTCCATGATTTTGGCGGAGTCGAGGTCCAGCACGGTACCGTTTTTGATCTCGTCACCGGTGGGGATTATAAAGGCTCTGTTTATCACGGCCGGCTCCATCTCTCCCTGGCGCAATAGGGCGCCTGTTCGGTGTCTATTTCGTCAAAGTTCACCTCGACTATGCGCTCGGAGCTCTCGATCTGGGAAAGGTCGGTGAGCGTGATGCCCTCAGCGCATGCGACGGCCTTTATTACGTCGTTTTCGTCGCGCTTTATCTGCTCGGGTGCTATCCCGTAAACGTCCATTTCAATGCGGCTGCTCGTAACGCCTATTACGCGTACGAGTGTGCCGAGCTTTTTGGTCAGTATATCCTCAAGCTGCTCGGTGTTCAGGCCCTTTACCTCGAGGCCCTTTATGCTGAACACGGTCTTGTCGGCGAATGCGATAATCTTCTCGGAAGAATCCATAGCTGCACCTCTTGTTTTTCAAAGCTGCCACCGGGGCAGAGGGGCCCCGATGGCAGCTATGGTTTTGTCAGAATTCGATTTCAACGTCGAGGACAATGTCGGCCGCCTTGACGGTCACAGCGTCCTCCATGCCGGGGATGAGCTCGTCGGCGCGCTCGAGGATCTCCTCCTCGGTGAGGCGCGGCAGGGAGTCGAAGTATTCCCTTGTGAACCCGACGGAATCGAGCTCGACCCATGCCCTGTCGGTGATGCGCTCCCAGGCGATCTCCTTGCCCATGCAGCAGGCGAGGGTGAGTATGCTCGGCGCGCAGGCAATGTCACGCGCGGGGACCAGGCCGCAGTTGAGGTGCCTGATGATGTATCCGGCGAACATCTTCTTCGTGCAGGTGACGCAGGGCAGGTCCTTCTTCAGCGTCTGCGCGAACGCGCCGGAGTTGTGCAGCGTGTTGCCGCTCTCGCAGGTGGGGAAGTAGGAGATGCGGCCGTAGCGCTCGGGGAACATCATGCCGATGGAGACGGAGAACACCGGGCCGGCATGGCCGATGCGCACGTCGTCGCCCCAGAAGAGTGAGCGGAGGCCGAGGAAGGGGAAGAGCATCTCCTTCATGGTGACGAGGTTCATGATCTCGGAGGCGGAGTTGTTGTTGCCGGCTTTGCCGGTCATGACCGCGTTGTGTACAGGCAGCTTCTTGTAGTCGGGGGAGGGGCCCTTCACGAGCCTGTAGCCGGGATAGAGCATCTGCCAGGCCTTCAGGTTGGGCTCTTCCTTAACGATCTCTTCGGTATACGGCTCCTCGTACATGGGCAGCCAGCCGTACTTCGGGTTTACCAGCCCCTGGTCGGAAGCGCCGATAGCCACCATGCCGCACTCGGCCAGCAGGCCGTCGGAGGTGGTGGTAATGGTGTTGCGGTCATAGATGTCTATGCCGCAGGGGCCGTCGGTGTAGGTGGCGGCGACCTTCATGGCCTGCTCATAGTCGAGCCCGGCGGCCTTTACGTCGTCGGCATCCAACAGGATGAGGGTGAGGGGATTGTACAGTCCGCCGATGTTGCCCTCAGGTACTACTCTTGCTTTGATCTTAGCCATTTTCGTATCCTCCTCTTACTTATTGCTCCGTGGGCAGGGTGTACGTGGTGTGGGTGCTCACGTTCTTGCAGCCCTCGTAATAGGTCTCCTCAAGCGGCTCGAACACGCAGACGCCGGGGAAGCGCACGATTTTGATGACGTTGTCGTCCTTGTCGCGGGCCTTGAGGAGGACGATCTTCATGACCTCGGGGTTTTCGTTCAGGATGACCATCTCGAGGGAGGCGACGCCCTCTTCCTGGGCGGTCTTGCCGGTGATCTCCTCAATCTGGCCGGTCTTTATGGAGGCCCACTTGCCGCCGCGGACGGTCTCCATGCCCTTCATGACGAGGGTCTTGCCGCCCTTGAATGCAGCGTTGTGCATTTTCTGAACGAAATCAGGCGTTTTGGTGTGCATCAGCTTCATAGACTTGATCTCCTTTTCGTTTTTTTATTCGTATAGGGATTTTTCCCTGATATACCGATACACCTTGCCGTCGAGCCCCGCAGGCAGCCCGGCGCGCTGCCGGAGCGCGCGGCGGATGGCCGTGGACGAGACGCCGTCGGGCTCAAGGGGGATGCAGAATGCGGCAGCGCCGCTTTGCAGCAGCTCTTCCGGCGCTCCGGCTCCGCGGTCCGCCACAAGGAAGCGCACGCTGTCCTTCAGCGCGCCGAAGCACTCCCAGCGCGTCACGTATTTCGCCGCGTCCGAGCCCATGCAGAGATATATCTCCGCCCCGGCGCAGCAGCCGCGCGCGTAGGCAACGGTGTCCGACGTATATGGCAGCGAGGGCGAGCGCACCTCAAAGCCGCTGACCGCGAGGCCCTCGTGCCCGGAGACGGCGAGGGCGCACATGCGCAGCCGATGGAGGCCTCCCTGCATGGCGGAGCCGAATTTTCTATACGAGTCGTTCGCCGGGACCAGCAGGACGGCGTCGAGCCCTGCGGCGCTGCGGAACGCCGAGGCCGCGCGGATGTGGCCGCTGTGGACCGGGTCGAAGCAGCCGCAAAACAAGCCGATCTTCATCTTTACATCAGGTAGAGCCTTTTCGCGTCGTACATGAGCTGGTCGCGGTAGTCGGGATGGGCGATGCTGATCAGCTCCATGGCGCGGTCCCTCACGCTGGCTCCGCGCAGGGAGGCGACGCCGTATTCGGTGACGACGAAGTCCACGTCCGCACGCATCAGGCTTATCGCCATCCCGGCGGGCTGGGTGGGGACGATGGTGGAAACCCTCTCGCGCTCGCCGTCGGCGTTCTTGACGTTCGCGGTGGAGTGCAGGGCGATTATGGACTTGCCGCCCTCCGACTGCCTGGCGCCGGAGGCCGTCTCGGTCTGACCGCCGGTGCCGCTGAGCTGCAGCGTGCCGATGGACTCGGAGGCGCACTGTCCGGTGAGATCCACCTGCAGCGTGGTGTTCACGGAGACCATCTTGCGGTTCTGGCGGATAACGGCGGGGTCGTTCGTGTAGCCCACCTCGAGGTGCAGGACGTTCGGGTTGTTATCGAGGAAGTCGTACGCTGCCTTTGAGCCGAAGGAGAAGGCGGTGACCATCTTGTCCTTGTGCAGCGTCTTGGCGGAGTTGGTGACCACGCCGGCCCTGTAGAGGTCGATAAGGCTGTCCGAGAGCATCTCCGTGTGTACGCCGAGGTTGTGCTTGTCCCTAAGGGCGACGGCGACGGCGTTCGGTATGCCGCCGATGCCGAGCTGGAGCGTGGATTCGTCCTCTATGAGGTCGGCGACGAACTGCCCGATTTTCAAATCGAGCTCGCTCTGCGGCCGCTCGGGCATGTAGAACATCTCGTTGGGCCCCTGATAGACACAGGTGGCCTCGCTGACATGGATGTAGGTGTTGCCGAAGGTGCGGGGCATGTTTTCGTCTATCTCAAGGATTACTATGTCCGCGTTTTCGACCATCATGCGGTTGGACATGCCCACGGTGCCGGTGGTGAAATAGCCGTGCTCGTCCATGGGGGAGACCTGTATCGCGTAGACTATCGGCCGCTCGGGGCTGCGGCGCCTTATCGCCCAGAGCTTGTCCTTGAAGCCCTTGCCGAGGTGGTTGGGGATAAAGCTGATCGCGCCGGTCTTCTGAAATTCGCGGCAGAAGTGCGCGAAGAAAATGCTCTCTGAGTCCACCACCCCGCGCATTTCGCTGTCGGAATAAAAAGGATAGGGCTTCGCGTTCAGGGAATCGACAAAGGTTATGCCCTTGCGCTTGCCCTTGAGCTCGGTGAGCCGGGACAGTATGCCGACAGGCTCGCCGTAGCCGTAGGTGAAAAGATATGCGTTGTCGGGGATGCGGAGCAGGGCCTCCTCCTCGGTGACAAGCTTTTGCTTAAGCTGCTCTCTGTAGTCCATTCGTCCCTCCTGAGATTATTGATGCGAGCGCGCGAGCTCCACGCCCCTGTCGAAGGCCGTGTTGTTCATCTCGATGAACTGCGGCTTTTTCGCCAGCTTGGCGAGGGCTATCTCCTTGGCGCGGTCCACCGGGATGGTGCCGGAGGCGACTATATAAACGGCGAAAATTATGACGTTGGCCGTCTTGCTCGAGCCGATTTCAAGCGCCATGGAGTCGGCGGGGATGCTTATGACCTTTATATCATCGCGCTCTATGCCGGAGGTGTCCACCATGTCGGAGTTCACCATCAGCGTCCCGCCCCTTTTGAGGCTGGGCAGGAACTTGTCCAGCGAGGGCTGGTTCAGCACGCAGAGCACGTCGAGCTCCTCGGCCACAGGCGAGCCGACGGGCGCGTCGGAGACGACGACCGTGCAGTTGGCGGTGCCGCCGCGCTGCTCAGGCCCGTAGGAGGGCAGGAAGGTGACGTTCAGCCCCTGGGCGAAAGCACATTCGCCTATCATCTTGCCGATGGTCATGACGCCCTGTCCGCCGAAGCCCGCTATGAGTAAGTTGTTTATCATTGCCGTCCCCTCCTCTCAAATGTCCTTGAATACGCCGAGGGGGAATTCCCCCATCGTCTGCTCGTGGATGAAATCGAGAGTCTTGAGCGGCGAAAGCCCCCAGTTGGTGGGGCAGTTGGACAGGACCTCGACCATGGAAAAGCCCTTGCCGTCGAGCTGGTTCTGGAAGGCCTTCTGTATGGCCTTTTTAGTCTTGAGGATGTTCGCCGGGGTGTCCACCGCAAAGCGCCCGGAGAAAACGGGCCGCTTGAGCTGGGCTATCATCTCGGCCATGTGCATGGGGTAGCCCTCGGTTTCCGGGTTCCTGCCGTTCGGGCAGGTGGTGGCCTTCATGCCGACGAGAGTGGTGGGGGCCATCTGGCCGCCTGTCATGCCGTAGATGCTGTTGTTGACGAATATGGTGCTGAAGCTTTCGCCCCTGTTCGCGGCGCAAATAATTTCGGAGAGGCCGATGGAGGCGAGGTCGCCGTCGCCCTGATAGGTGAACACAAAGCTGTCCGGCTTGCAGCGCTTTACGCCGGTGGCGACGGCCGGGGCGCGGCCGTGCGCGCTGCATATCATGTCGAGGTTCCAGGTGTGGCAGCCGAGGGTGCCGCAGCCGACGGGGAGGACGCAGACGGCCTTTTCACGCAGGCCCATCTCGTCGATTACCTGGGCGACGAGCTTGCTTATCGTCGAGTGCATGCATCCGGGACAATAGCCAAATGGAGTGTCGTTCAGACTTTCCGGTTTTTTATATACTTTCTCCATCTTCATTTCCTTTCTGCAAGCTCACGGATCTTGTTCTTCACGTCGCTGGCCTTGAGAATGAAACCGCCGGCGGTCGTGACCTCTTCGATGGGGAAGCGGCCCTTTACGCCGACCCTGACGTCGAGCACCATCTGCGCGGGCACGGACATTTCTACGTCGATTACGTACTTTACGCCGTCACCCAGCTTCTCAAAGGAGGCGTAGGGGAAGGGGCTGATGGTTATCGGGCGTATCATGCCGGCCTTTATGCCCTCTTCGCGCAGCTCGTTGATGACGCTCTTGCATATCCTCGCGGAGGTGCCGGCGGCGGCTATGACGTACTCCGCGTCCTCGATCAGGTACTCCTCGACCATCACGTCCTCGGCTTCCCAGCGCTTGTACATCGCCTCGGCCTTGCGGTTCTGAGAGAGCTGGTGCTCCTCGTTCACGCCGCCGTTGAGCAGGAGGTTGCGCTCGCGCCCGGCGCAGCCGACGACGGCCCAGTCAGGGGTCTCGGGCAGCTCCTTGAAATCGGGGAGGTCGACGGGCTCCATTATAGCAGCGATGAACCCGTCCGGCGCAACTATAACAGGGTTCCTGTCGCGCTGGGAGAGCTCAAAGGCCCTGTATGTGAGGTCAACCGCCTCCTGCAGGGTGTATGGCACGAGGGTTATGGTCCTGAAGCCGCCGTGGCCGGAGGCCTTGGAGGCCTGGAAATAGTCGGTCTGCGCGGGCTGTATGGTGCCCATGCCGGGGCCGGAGCGCATGACGTTGATGATAACCGCCGGCACATGCGCGGCGGCAAGGTTGGAAATGCCCTCGGACTTCAGGCTGATGCCGGGGCTTGAAGAGGAGGTTACGGCCAGCGTGCCGGTGGCGCCGGCACCGTAAACCATGTTGATTGCTGCGACCTCGCTCTCGGCCTGCACAAAGGTGCCGCCGTAGCCCGGCAGCCTCCTGGCCATGTATTCGGGCAGCTCGTTCTGCGGGGTTATGGGATAGCCCGCGAAGAAACGCGCGCCGGCGCGTATGGCCGCTTCCGCAAGGGCCTCGGCGCCCTTCATAAAATATCTGTCCACCGTAACACTTCCTTACTTGTAGATTTCGATTGCCGCGTCCGGGCACATGTTGGCGCACATCAGGCAGCCGATGCAGGCGTCCTGGTCCTTGACCCTGACGTAGCGGTAGCCCTTGGCATTGGTCTTGTCGCCGATCTCGAGAACGCCCTTTTTGCAGACAGATATGCAAAACTCACAGCTTTTACATCTCTCGGTCAGAATTTCAATCTTAGTCAACTGCACACACCTCTACGATATGAAATGAATATGTACTGCCGGCGCGCTGCCGGGCCGAAAAGCCGCGAATGGAGAGCAAAAGGGGTCCGTCCTCTTTGCCACGGCCGTGAACGGCGGCAGAACCGCCGCCGCATGTTTTCCCGAAGGCCGCTCGGGCGGCCTCCGGGAAAACGGGAACTGATATGCGCGGTCAATAGAGGCTGCGCATATAAAGGTGCAGCGGGATCACGGGCGCATCCACGGCCCGCGCAAGGTCCCCGGCCATGTCCTCCGGCGCAGCTATGGCGTGCACGCTCATGCCGAGCCCTCCTACGAGGCCCTCGAGCAGGCGGTGCCGCTCGAGTATCAGCGGGACGCCGGTCTCCCGCCCCATGTTGGGATTGCTGATGATCTTGAGCCAGGACGGGTCTATCCCGGACGCGTAGAGGATCTCGACCATGCTCCGCTCGAGCTCGGCGGGGGTGTCGCTCAGCGGCCGGCAGGGGTTTATCACGAAGAAGTAGTCCGTGTCCTCCACGGGCAGCTTCTCGACAAACTGACCTATCATGACGGCCCCGGCTGCGTTGCCACCTACGTCGAAGACGCACATTGCGTCCGCGTCGGCGATCGCAGTGCCGACGCCGGAGGGTATGACCGGCGCGTCCTGGAAGCTGAAGGTGTCCACCGTGTCGATGCCCTGCGCGCGCATGATTTCAAAGAAGTCCCGCGCCCGGAACAGGCCCTTGGTCTGGTCCATGTCGATGAAGTTCAGCCGCCGGCCCGTCTTTTGACGGGCCGCGACGGCGAAATTCACGGACAGCTCGGTCTTGCCGCTCCCCGACGCGCCGAGGAATACGCTGTGCCTCTTGAAAAGGGGCTTATCCATTGCCGGACTGCGCCGCAACTCTCTCTTTTATTACCTCACGGACGTTCTCCTTCGTCAGATCAAGGTTGACGGGAGTGTAGTCCTTCTTGTAGTCGTCGGCGAACATGGAGAGGATGACCTCCTTGAACACCGAGCACTTGGTGCCGGCCTTCCTGTCGCCAAGATAGCCCATTACCTCTTCCCAGGTGCTGGCCCACTTTACCTGCTCCGGGTTGCCGTAGGTTATGGCGTGCTTGTACTCGGGATAGGGGTTGAACATTATGAGCTGCCTCATGCCGTTGGGCAGGGGGAGGTTGTTCTTGTTCGGGGGAGAGAGCGGGCCCTTGGCCTCAAAGCCCCACTGGCAGCCGAGGTAGTGGTTGACCAGGCCGACCTTGTTGAAGTTCACCATTACGACGTCGCCGCCGGGCAGGACGTGGTCCGCGCCGATGTTGACGGCGAACGTGGCCTCGTTGGCCTTGGCGTTGGCGTTGACGATGACAACCTCGGCCTTGTCGAGGTGCGGGGTGTTGTAGATGACCTGCGCCTTCTTGATGCCCTCGTAGTACTCCTTGATGGGGTGGCCGCAGTAGGCGTCGATTATCTCGCAGTTGGAGTTCATCAGCGCGTCGACCTTGAAATCGAGCCCGGCGAGCATCGCGGCCTCCTCCTCGTCCTCGCGGACGCCGGTGTACTGCAGGTTGCCGTGGCACTCATAGAAGGGCCTGTCGCGGTTGAGCAAGACGCGGCTGAGCTCCACCTTGTGGTTCTCGACGTTGGTGTCGAAGCCGGCGATACCGGGCAGGACGATCTTGCAGCCGCCGCCGAAGCCGTTGAAGGCGTGCGGCGTGATCGCGCCGAGGCCGATCTTGATGTCGGCGGCCATGAACTCGTTGTTTATCATGACCTTTATGCCGTGGGAGGTGGTGCCGACGTCGGTGAGATTGAAGAAGCAGTTGTGGTTGTACACGGGGTACTCGCGGCAGATGTCCTCGCCGAGCTTTTTGACGAAGTCGTCCAGCTCGCAGGTGCCGTGGCAGCCGAGGGCGCAGATAAAGATTATCCTGTCCTTCGGCACGCCGGCCTCTAACAGCTCGTCAAGGACGATGTGGGCCATCTCCTTGATGGGAGTGGGGCGGGTGTTGTCGTCAAACACGATGCAGGCGGACTTTTTGCCCTTCGCCATCTCATATATAGGCTCGCAGCCTATGGGGGAGTCTATCTTTGCTTTCAGCTCCTCATAGCTGAGCGCGGGATAGGAGTCGCCCTCCATTACGGACAGGCCCACATCCCAATCGTCGGGGATGTTGATTTCAACGGGCTGATCGCCGTTCCAGCGGTTTTGCGGTAAAGAAAGTTTCATAGTACGCTCCTATAATTAAAGTTTGGCCTTATCAGAAGTCCTCGCCGGCGGCGATGCGGGCCTTCACGCCCTTGCGGTTGCGGGCGATGAGCACGAACACGGCCCAGCCGACTATGGAGATGACGGCGGTTACGCCGACGTAGGCATAGCCGATGGAGACTATCGCGTCGAGGCCGACCAGGGAGACGAGCATGGTGATGACGATGAAGGCGATGGCTATCATGGCGTTCTTGCCGGTCTCGGAGCCCTTCATCTTGCGGATGGGCTTCAGCGGGGAAACGCGCGCGACAGTGGCGAACACGGCGCCCGCGGCCGTGGAGACGAAGGCGAGGAACAGCGCGACGGAGTAGACTATCGTGACCCAGCCCATGCCATCGAGGCTCTGGAGGACGGTGAGGATGGGGATGGTGGTGCCGCCGGCGACCGGGGCCCAGCAGATCAGGCAGACGATGGAGATGGCGAGCATGACGGCGTTCATGATAAAGCCGAGGACAGTGCCGGCGGTCATGTCGCGCTTCTTCCAGTCCTTAGCTATGGACATCATGTTGACGAAGCCGAATATCTGGAACCCGACGTACTGGAGTCCGCTCCAGATGGCGTCCCAGAGGGAGGCGTCGCTGTTCGCGGCGAGGTCCGCGGCGTTGGTGGAGTAGTTCTCCATGCCGGGGACGAGGACAACGACATAGACGATGGTGAGGCAGATCAGCAGCACAACGGTCATGTAGGCCTGGGCTATGCGATAGACCTCGCCGCCGAAGATGGTGATGAACACGAGGGAGGCGCCGGTGATAAGGACGCCGACGATATAGGGCACGCCGTAGGTCTCGAGCATTGCGGCGCATCCGGCGACGGCGCCGGAGGACGCCAGGATGAACAGGCACCAGACCTGCAGCTCGAAGAAGATGGAGCCGACGGTCTGTATGGGCTTGTAGGCCTCCACTGCCCAGTCGCGGTAGCTGTTGGACTTGTAGAGCTTCGCGGCTATGAGCATCTCGCGCCCGGCAAAGCCGACAAGGACCATTGCGAGGACGCTGACGATGATGCCCACAGTGCCGTACTGGCCATAGAAGTTCCAGGCCTGGTTACCGGAGGCAAAGCCGCCGCCGACGTGAGAGCCGAACCAGATGGAGCCTATACTGAAGGCCAGGCCCCAGCTTACTTTCTTCGTTGTTGCGTTAATGACAAACAACCCCTTTCAACATTTTGAGGCTTTCCTCGCCCCTCTTTATGCAAATTGTACACAAAAATCGGCGGGGGTATCAACTTTTGGTTGTTTCTTTTGCCGGAATCGGAAAATCGGCTTTTAATTTGGACACTTTCCCAAACACTTAGAATTTGCGGTTCAAAAGCTGAATCCTTGTGAAAAATGCCCAGATAAAATGAACCCATCAGAGTGAAAAACCAAACTCAAAAGTGCAAAACCCTTGGCGCAGGCCAACGGAGACGGCCGGAGTGGCGCTGTGCATTTCGCCGAAGCGGCGGCTTCCCGGCCGGGTTCACGGCAATCCGGCGCCCGAATAAAAAGACGGAACCGCCCCGCGGAGGTTCCTCCGGGGCGGCTTTGCGGAAAATAGTGCGCAGCATAGCGGCGACGCACTGCGGCACGAGGCGGCCTGACGGGCGGGCGTTTTGAAAAAACGGGGCGTTGCCGCCGGGCATGTCTTGCAATGCGGGCAGCGGTGTGTCATAATAGACCAAATAGACGAAATTCGTCAAAGGGCATATGCCCTTTCGCTGCGGGTAAATACCGCAGCGAAGTTCCCTGAAGGAGGCTAAGGTATGAGGAAAGTTACAAGTGTGCTGTTGGCGTTCGTACTGTGCACGGCTCTGCTGTGCATCGGCGCAGCCGCAGCTGATTCGGGCG
>LBJMR02800__coassemble_1040_pt1 | contig 14078 bp, 14 predicted proteins | sample LBJMR02800__metabat2_low_PE_004 | metagenome-assembled genome bin LBJMR02800
AGAATTGCAGGGGCTCCCGCCCCTGCAATCGTTATATTAAGGGCCTGTGCCCTTATATTTATATGCCCCCGCGGCCCTTCGGGCCGCGCTACGCCCCCACACGCAGTGTGGTTAGTCGATGTCCTCGATGATTTTTTCGGGGGCGTGCTCGAGCTCATTCGGGTTCTTGAGGTAGTAGCGCAGGTATTTGAAGGCGCTGGCGTAGTAATTCCCGTCGCAGATGCGCTCGTCGCAGACGATCTTGTAGTCCACGTACTTGTGCTCCACGGGCTGGCCGTGCCTGTCGAGCTCCACAGCCCTGCGCTTCGCGCCGAAGGCGAGGAAGACGGGCAGGTTGCCAAAGTTGTAGAGGTGGTGGTAGATGGGCCCGATGCCCAGCGAGCCGAGATCCGTGATGATCATGGAGCCGTGGAAGGGGCTGACGCCGATGAGCGACGCGGGCAGCCAGTCGAAATAGTCAAGGAGCTTGATGACCTTGACCGCGAGCTTCAGCAGCAGGCGCGGCATGTTCATAAGCGCCCGGGCGGCCTTTTCGGTGCCGCTGTCGTCCGAGGAGCGTATCTCCTCCACGGCGGCGTTCATCTTGCGGTAAACGTCGTATATCGTGTCCGTCGGCGCAAACTCCACCTTGGCGCAGGTCTCCTCCGCGTCCACGGTGATACCGCGCTTGACCATCATGTTAATTATAATGGTGTTCCTCGCGTATACCCGCTGCCCGGAGACAAAGCGGTTCAGGCCGGGGAGGTGGCAGAGCACTCGGATGTAGGCGGCGATGAAGAGGTGCAGCATCCCGAGGCCCTTGTAGCCCTCCTGCCTCTTAGCGCGGAGCCAGCGGTCGGTGTCCGATATTTCAACAGAGCCGGCAAACTGGTTGCAGGAGTCGTTACGGTCGATCATTATGTACGGCTCAAACATGTTGAGCGCAGGGAGCGCGCGCAGGCGCCGGCCCTCTTTGCGGTCGCCGAAACGGCGGCGGGCAGCATCACTCATCCGATGTTCCTCCTTCTGATGGGCGCAATTACGCCTTATTATAATACCCCAACCGCAAAAAGACAAGAGGGACATCGGCTCAAGCGGCCGAAAAAGGCAACTTCGTGAAGATTGACAAATAATTGACGGGATTTTAGGGCGTTAAATAGTTGTATTTTTGTCATTTTATATGCGAAAATTGCTTGATGAAAGCGGCTTTTTTTGCTATTATGATATAGACAAATTATTTTGGCGGAGAGTGCGCGCATACTCCGCCTTTTCGGTGGGAGGTGTATCAATGTCTTTGGAAGCGATTACGACCATCAGCGAGGCGGAGGAAAACGCCAGGAGGATGAAGGCCGAGGCCGCTGCCGCGGCAAAGGCGGCGGAGGCCGCCGCGCTCGCGGAGGGCAAGACGGCCCTTGAGGCGGCGGCGCAGAAGGCCGCGTCCGAGCTCGCGGAGCTGCGCGCCAAGTCCGACGAGAAAGCGCGCGAGGACGCGCGGCAGCTCGCCTCGGATACGGAGAACAAAAAGGCGGCGATGAGGGCCCGGGCGGACGCAAGGCTTGGCAAGGCCGCGGCGCTCATCGTGGAAAGGGTAGTGAACGGCTGACATGATCGAAAGGATGAAAAAGCTCACGCTGCTGGCCGTGGCCTCGGAGCGCAAGGCGCTGCTGAAGGACCTGATGCTGCTCGGCTGCGTGGAGCTCACGGAACAGGCGGTCACGGACGATTCCCTGCCGGTGCTGAAGGGCATGGGACAGACCGGGCTCGCCACGGAAAAGGCCCGCCACGCCGCGATCACCAACGCCCTGAAGCTGCTGGACAAGTACGCGCCGGCAAAGAAGAGCTTCCTTGCCCCGCTGCCGGACGCCGAGCTCAACGTGCTGCTTGACGAGACGACGCTGGACGCGGACGTGGAGCTCTCCGAGCACATAGCCGAGCTTGAGGAGCGCATCCGCCGGGCATCGGCCGAGGAGGCGCGCGAGAAGGCGGCCATAGAGGCGCTCACCCCCTGGGCGGCGCTCGATCTGCCGCTTGGCTTCCACGGCACGGAGCGCGCGGCGGTGACGCTGTGCTCCTTCCCGGCGGCGCTCGACATGGCGGAGGCGGACCTCACGCTCGGGGCAGCGGCGCCGGAGGCGCAGCTCCTGCGCGTTTCGGACGACAGGTCGCTGCACTACGCCGTGCTCGTGTGCCTGCGCGAGGAGCAGGACGCCGCGGCGGAGGCATTGAGGCCGCTCGGCTTTTCCATCATGACCGTGCAGGAGACCTCCGGCACGGCGAAGGAGGGCATCGCGGCGGCGGAGGCCAGGCTCGCGGAGCTGGCGGAGGAGAAGCAGCAGTGCGCTTCGGCGATAGCTTCCCACGCGGACTCGAGGGACGAGCTGAAGCTCAGGGCGGACACGCTGAGCACGCGCATAGACCGCGCGGAGGCGGAGAGCAAGCTGCTCCGCACGGAGAGCACCGTGTGCCTCACCGGCTGGGTGCTGGCCGAGCGGGAGGCGGAGCTCGCCAAAACGCTCGAGAAGTACGACTGCGCATGGGAGACTGCGGAGCCCGGCAAGGACGAATACCCCGAGGTCCCCGTGAAGCTGAAAAACAACAGGGTCACCCGCGCGCTGAACATGGTCACGGAGATGTATTCGCTCCCGGCCTACGACGGCGTGGACCCAAACCCGCTCATGGCGCCGTTTTTCATACTGTTTTACGGCATCATGCTTGCGGACATGGCCTACGGGCTGATCATGATAATCGCGGCGCTCGTCGTCCTGAAAAAGAAAAAGCCGCGCAAGGGCACGCGCAACTTCTTTGAGCTGATGCTCTGGTGCGGCATTTCGACGACGATCATGGGCGCGCTGACGGGCGGCTTCTTCAGCGACGCACCGCTCCAGATAGCCCAGATAATCAACCCCGACACCACGTGGCAGGGGTTGCCCGCACTCTTCACCCCGCTGGACGACACGATAATGATACTCATAGGCGCTATGTGCCTCGGGTTTATCCAGATCATTACCGGCATGATCATCAGCGTGGTCGAAAAGGTGAAAAACGGCGAGATTTTCGACGCCGTGTTCAACGAGGGCACCTGGTGGGTGATCTTCATCGGCCTTGCGCTGTGGGTGCTCGGCATCGGCAGCGTAGGCGGCGTGCCTGTGGTCCTGGCGATAGGCGGGGTGATGCTCTTCATCGGCTCGGCAAAGGGCAAGAAGGGCTTCGGGATTTTTACCGGCTTTATCGGCGCGATATACAACGGCGTGACCGGGTATTTCGGCGACATACTGAGCTATTCCCGACTCATGGCGCTCATGCTCGCGGGCAGCGTCATAGCACAGGTGTTCAACACCATCGGAGCAATTTTCGGGAATGTGTTCATATTCATCATCATTTCCCTGTTCGGCAACGCGCTGAACTTCGCGCTTAACCTGCTTGGCTGCTTCGTCCACGACCTGAGGCTCCAGTGCCTCGAGTTCTTCAAGGCCTTTTATAAGGACGGCGGCAAGCCGTTTAAGCCCCTCGAGATAAACACCAAGTACGTAACTGTCACAAACACCGACAAATAAGAGGAGGAAAACAAAATGTTTCTTGAACAGTTCGGCGGCATGGCTCTTGGTCTGCTCGGCGCCGGCCTTGCGGCGGCGCTCAGCGGCGTAGGTTCCGCTATTGGTACCGGCATAGCCGGCGAGGCCGGTGCCGGCCTGCTCTGTGAGGATCCCGGCAAGTTCGGCAAGGTCATGATACTTCAGGTCATCCCCGGCACGCAGGGCCTGTACGGCCTGGTCGTCTGGTTCTTCGCCAGCTTCCAGATGGGCCTGCTCGACGGCAGCATAATCAACCTGACCGTCACCGAGGGCCTGCGCTACTTCGTGGCCTGCATCCCGATGGCGCTCGGCGGCTGGCTTTCCGCCATCGCCCAGGGCAAGGTCGCCGCGGCCAGCATCAACCTGCTCGCCAAGAAGCCTGACGACTGGTCCAAGGGCATGGTTCTCTGCATCACCGTCGAGTTCTACGCCATCCTCTCCCTGCTCGCCTCCATGCTGATGATCCTTTTCATCGCCTGAGTCTGGCTCTTGATGAGAAGGGACTGAGGTTATGAATGGAATCGAGAAAATCACCGCCCGCATAACGGCGGACGCCGAGGCGGAATGCCGGGCGATCCGCGAAGAGAGCGAAAAAAAGTGCGCCGAGATCCGCGCCGAGAACGACAAGAAGGCACAGGAGGAGTACTGGCGCCTGGTCCGCGCGGGCGTGAAGGACACTGAGCAGCGCGTGCAGCGCATGGCGCGCACCGCGGCGCTCGAGGCCAAAAAGAGCGTGCTCTCCATGAAGCAGGACGCGGTCTCGAGGGCGTTCAACGAGGCCCAGAAGCTGATATCCACCCTGCCGGAGGCGGATTATGTCGCGTTCCTCGCCCGCGAGGCGGCGGAGGCCTCCGTTACCGGCGAAGAGGAGGTCATCCTCTCCGCGGCCGACCGTGCGAAGGTCGGCGCCAAGGCGGTCAGGCGCGCGAACGAGCTGCTGAGCGAAAAGGGCCGCACGGCCGTGCTCACGCTTTCGGACGAGACGAGGCCGATGTCCGGCGGGCTGATACTCAAGCAGGGCGACATCGAAGTCAACTGCACGGTGGACACGCTGCTCGACCTCTCCCGCGGCGAGCTTGCCGCCCGCGTGGCGGAGGTGCTCTTTGAGGGCTGAGCCGCTGAAGCGCGGCGTATATTCACGGGCAGGGAGGTAAGGTCTTGTCTAAGAAAACTAAGGATACTGAATATCTGATGCTCTCGTCCATGCTAAGGGCGAGAGAGGCAGGGATGCTCAGCCGCGACCGCATGGACCGTATGCTCTCCGCGCCAAGTTTCGCCGAGGCTGCAAAGCAGCTCGTGGACTGCGGCTATGAGGACATGTCCTCCGCCGACGCCACGGGGATCGACTCGGCGCTCTCCCGCAGGAGGGCGGAGGTCTTCGCCGAGCTGGCGGGCATGGTCCCGCAGCCGGAGGCGGTGGACATTTTCCGCCTTAAGTACGATTACCATAACATAAAAGTGCTGGTCAAGTCCGCCGCCGCGGGCGTGGACGGGGAGTATCTGCTCTCCGGCTGCGGGCGCGTGAGCGCGGAAAAGCTCCTCTCCGCCGTGAGGGAGGAGGGGATGGGCGACCTGCCCGCGGACATGGCCGCGGCCTATGCCGAGGCCGTTTCGGTGCTCAACCGGACGGGCAACCCCCAGCTTGCCGACTTCGGGCTCGACAGGGCCTATTTCGCCGAGGCGCTCGCCATGGCGGAGCGCAGCGGCAGCTCTTTCCTGAAGGGCTATGTCCAGCTGCTTATCGACAGCGCCAACCTGCGCACGGCCGTGCGCACGGTGCGCATGGGCAAGGATCGCGATTTTATGGCCTCCGCCATGGTCGAGGGCGGCACGGCGGACTGCGCGCGCATAGCCATGGCCGCCGAGGGCGGGGACACGCTCGCCTCCGTTTTCAACGCCACGCCGCTGGCCCACGCCGCGGAGCGCGCGGCCGAGGCCGTCAAGGGCGGGGCGCTCACCGACTTTGAGCTTGAGTGCGACAACGCGGCCTCGGAATACCTATCCGCGGCCAAGATGAAGCCCTTCGGCATCGAGGCGGTGGTGGAGTACATCTCGCTGCTCGAAGCGGAGATAACCGCCGCGCGCATGATCCTGACGGGGCGCCTCGCCGGCATAGAGCCGGAGGTCATCCGGGAAAGGCTGCGTGATATCAATGCTTAAAATTGCTGTTTTGGGCGGGCGCGAGACTGTTATGGGCTTCAAGGCCCTCGGGCTCGACGTTTTTCCGGCCTCCGGGGCCGAGGAGGCGAGGGATACACTCCGCCGCCTCGCGAGGGAGTCCAACGGCGAATACGCCATCATCTACGTCGAGGAAAACCTGGCCCAGTATCTCGAGCACGAGATTGCGAGGTACAAGGATCAGCCCAGCCCCGCGATAATCCTCATCCCCGGCAGGGAAGGCCCGCTTGGCCTCGGCCAGTCCGCGCTCAAGGCGGCGGTCGAGAAAGCCGTGGGAACTGATATTTTGTGATAAAGAAGGTTTGCAGATGAGCGGAATCATAACGAAAGTATCGGGCCCGCTGGTCGTCGCCGAGGGCCTTGCCGACGCCAACGTGTCGGACGTTGTCCGCGTGGGCAGCCAGCGGCTGATTGGCGAGATACTCAACATGACGGGCGACAGCGCCTCCATACAGGTGTATGAGGAGACGTCCGGCCTCGGCCCCGGGGCGGAGGTGGAGACCACCGGCCTGCCCCTTTCCGTGGAGCTCGGCCCAGGCATGCTTGAGAACATATACGACGGAATACAGCGTCCCCTGCCGGAGATAAGGGCCCTGACGGGCGAGACCATCTCCCGCGGCGTGCAGGTCCCGGCGCTGAACCGCGAGAAAAAGTGGCAGTTCGTCCCGGCGGTGGAGCCCGGCGCCTTTGTCGCCGGCGGCGACGTGATAGGCACCGTGCAGGAGACCCCCGCGGTGCTTCACAAGATAATGGTGCCGCCGCGCATGAAGGGCACGATAAAGAGCATAGAGTCCGGCGAGTTCACGGTTGAGCAGACCGTCGCCGTGCTGACCGACGAGCAGGGCGCCGACCACGAGCTGAATATGATACAGCGCTGGCCGGTCCGCGTGCCGAGGCCGTATTCGGCCAAGCACACGCCGGAGCGCCCGATGAACAGCGGGCAGAGGATAATCGACACCCTCTTCCCGATAGCCAAGGGCGGCACCGCAGCCGTCCCCGGCCCCTTCGGCTCGGGCAAGACCGTTGTGCAGCACCAGCTTGCCAAGTGGTCGGACGTGGACATAGTTGTCTACATCGGCTGCGGTGAGCGCGGCAACGAGATGACGGACGTCCTTATGGAGTTCCCCGAGCTGACCGACCCGCGCAACGGCGAGCCGCTGATGAAGCGCACGGTGCTCATAGCGAACACCTCCGACATGCCCGTCGCGGCGCGCGAGGCGAGCATATACACCGGAATCACGATAGCGGAGTATTTCCGCGACATGGGCTATGACGTGGCGGTTCTGGCCGACTCCACATCCCGCTGGGCCGAGGCCCTGCGCGAGATGTCCGGCCGCCTTGAGGAGATGCCCGGCGAAGAGGGCTATCCCGCCTACCTCGCCAGCCGCCTGGCCCAGTTCTACGAGCGCGCGGGCGTTGTGGAGTGCCTCGGCAGCGATGAGCGCCTCGGCTCCGTCACCGCCATCGGCGCCGTTTCGCCCCCGGGCGGCGACACATCCGAGCCCGTTTCCCAGGCCACGATGCGCATAGTCAAGGTCTTCTGGGCGCTGGACTCCTCGCTGGCCTACGCGCGCCACTTCCCGGCCATCAACTGGCTGACCTCCTATTCGCTGTATGTCGACACGCTGCGCCCCTATTATGAGAAGGAGTTCGGCGAGAAGTACATGATAAACCGCGACAAGGCCATGCACGTCCTTCAGGAGGAGGCAGAATTGCAGGAAATCGTCAGGCTCGTCGGCCAGGACGCGCTTTCCCCGGCGGACCGCCTGACAATGGAGACCGCCAAGATGATACGCGAGGACTTCCTGCAGCAGAACGCCTTCATCGACGAGGACGCCTATTCGAGCTACTTCAAGCAGTTCAGGCTGCTCGACATGGTGCTGGAGTATGACGCCGCCTGCCGCGAGGTCATAAGCGCGTCCAATGTAAACAAGCTCTTCAACATCCCGGCGCGCGAGCGCATCGGCCGCGCAAAGATGGTCGATCAGGACAAGGTCGCAGAGACCTTTGACGCCATCATCGCCGAGATGAAGGACGAAATCCGCGCCATCGCGGAGGGAGGTGAGGACGAATGATCAGGGAATACAAGACAATTCAGGAGATCGCCAGTCCTCTTATGGTAGTCAGGCAGGTCGAGGGCGTTACCTATGACGAGCTCGGCGAGCTTGAGCTGCCCAACGGCGAAATCCGCCGCTGCAAGGTCCTCGAGGTCGAGGGCGACAAGGCTGTCGTGCAGCTCTTCGAGTCCGCGCAGGGCATCAACCTTGCGGAAACGAAGGTCCGCTTCCTCGGGCATCCGCTGGAGCTCGGCGTGAGCGAGGACATGCTCGGCCGCGTTTTCAACGGCATGGGCGAGCCCATCGACGGCGGCCCGGCCATACTGGCGGACGCTCACCGCGACATAAACGGCCTGCCCATGAACCCCGCCGCGCGCGCATACCCCGCAGAGTTCATTCAGACCGGCGTCTCCACCATCGACGGACTGAACACGCTCGTCCGCGGCCAGAAGCTGCCCATATTCTCCTGCTCCGGCCTGCCGCACGCCGCGCTGGCCGCGCAGATAGCCCGTCAGGCGCGAGTGCTCGGCGCGGACGAAAACTTCGCCGTCGTGTTCGCCGCCATCGGCATCACGTTCGAGGAGAGCGAGTACTTCATACAGGACTTCCGCCGCACCGGCGCCATAGACCGCACGGTCGTTTTCTCCAACCTGGCGAACGACCCGGCCGTCGAGCGCATTTCCACCCCGCGCATGGCTCTGACCGCCGCAGAGTACCTGGCCTTTGAAAAGGACATGCACGTCCTCGTCATCCTCACCGACATAACCAACTACGCCGAGGCCCTGCGCGAGATCTCCGCCGCCAAGAAGGAGGTCCCCGGACGCCGCGGCTACCCCGGCTACCTCTATACCGACCTCGCTCAGATGTACGAGCGCGCCGGGCGGCGCATCGGCAAGAAGGGCTCCATTACCATGATACCCATCCTGACGATGCCCGAGGACGACAAGACCCACCCCATCCCCGACCTGACCGGCTACATCACCGAGGGGCAGATAATCCTCTCCCGCGAGCTGCACCGCAAGGGCATCGTCCCGCCGGTGGACGTTCTGCCGAGCCTCTCCCGACTGAAGGACAAGGGCATCGGCGAGGGCAAGACCCGCGAGGACCACTCCGGCACGATGAACCAGCTCTTTGCCGCCTATGCGCGCGGCAAGGACGCCAAGGAGCTCATGACCATACTCGGCGAGGCCGCGCTGAGCGACGACGACAAGCTCTTCGCCAAGTTCGCGGACGAATTTGAGCGCCGCTACGTCAGCCAGGGCAACGACACCAACCGCACCATTGAGGAGACGCTCGACCTCGGCTGGGAGCTGCTGAGCATACTGCCGAGGAAGGAGCTCAAGCGTATCAAGCCGGAGTATATCGAGAAGTATATGCCCGAGTCCAAGTAAGGCGGTGATCTGATGGCTAAAACCGCAGTGACCCCCACAAGAATGGTGCTCAACCAGCTCAAGGGCAGGTTGAAGACCGCGCGCCGCGGGCACAAGTTGCTCAAGGACAAGCGCGACGAGCTGATGCGCCAGTTTATGGACGTTGTAAAAAAGAACAAGGAGCTGCGCAAAAAGGTCGAGGACGGTATGACAGGGGCCTTCGCCTCCCTTACGGTGGCGAGCACCATAATGTCGCCCGAGATGCTCGAGCAGTCATTGCTCTATCCGCGCCAGAGCGTGGAGCTCGGTGTTTCGTATAAGAACATCATGAGCGTCAACGTCCCGGAATACAGCTTCCGCACCAAAAACAACGACCCGAGCGAGATTTACCCCTACGGCTTCGCGCAGACGAGCGGGGAGCTGGACGACGCGCTCGAGAAGCTGGCCCGCGTGTTTGAGGACATGCTCGAGCTGGCCCAGGTCGAGAAGAGCATGCAGCTCCTCGCGGACGAGATCGAAAAGACCCGCCGCCGCGTCAACGCCCTCGAGTACGTCATGATCCCGGAGCTGGAGGAGAACATCCGTTATATCTCCATGAAGCTGGAGGAAAACGAGAACTCCACCAAGGTAAGGCTGCTCAAGGTCAAGGACATGGTGCTGCAAAAGGCGCACAATTACGAGTATTGATACACCCCCCGCGGTTTAACCGCGGGGGTTATCTATTTTGCATAAATTTAGCTTAAAAGAATTATTGCAAACTCATAATTGATAGTTTCCAGAAAATGATATAATGGTTTAAGAGAGCATGCGGATTGCTTAGAAACTGCCGGGAGGTGGACAGGTGGACAGAAGGGACAGGATAATACGCGCGGTGATGGCCGGAGGGCTCTTTTGCGTACTCGGTACGGGGCTGCGCTTCCTGCTGCTGCGGATGAATGCGGGAGCGGGGCTTGCCATAATCGCCTATATCGCCCTGGCCGGGGCCTGCGCGGTCGTTGCGCGGGAGACATACGGCGAGAGGCTGAAGCGCTGGCTGAAAAGGCCAGACAACGACGACAAGGACAGGCTCATTTCGCTGCTGCTGTGCGCCGTGTGCTTCATCGCGCTGAATCTCGCGTGCTATCTGCTGTGGTACGTCCTGTACATGTCGAGTGACTGGTTCCATGATTACGCAACCCGCACCGGCTTCCCGAGCAGGCTTTTGATTGTGGCCGTGGTCGCCCTGAACCTGATAGCCGGCGCCGTCGCCGGCTGCGAGACATACGAGAGGGCCGTCAAGCGCTGGCTGGAGAAGTGATTCCGCGCCGGCGGCATTGTACGGCCAGGCGAAATAAAGAAACCGCCCACCGGCGCGACTTCCGGTGGGCGGCCCTTTATGGAATGAGGACAAAATGAAAAAGATGAAGCTGTCTCTTGCGATTGTTATAATACCAGCCATATGTTAAGCAAAAAACAGAACTTTTATTACAGAAGTATTAAATCGTAAAAACTTCTTGTAAAATCCCTGTTAGAGATTTACAGTTTACATAATAGAGGAAAACTCCGTGAGAATTTGAACTTATGTGAAGATTTGAAGTTTACATAATATATCAATAAACGCCTCCGGGAACTTCCTCCCGGAGGCGTTTTCGCCCTATCAGGCCATGGCGGCGATGCTCGCGCCAACGAGGCGCTTGAAGAGCGGCGCGGCCTTGTCCGCGGCCTCCTGCACCTCCTCGTGCGTGAGCGGGGTGGGGGAGAGGCCCGCGCCCTTGTTGCAGACGCAGCTTATCCCGCAGACGCGCAGCCCGCAGTGCCGGGCAGCGGTGGCCTCGACGGCCGTGGACATGCCCACGGCGTCCGCCCCGAGGACGCCGAGCATCCGCACCTCGGCGGGGGTTTCAAAGCAGGGGCCGGTGAGCTGGCAGTATACGCCCTCGCGCAGCGCGATGCCCTCCTTTTTGGCCGTGTCGCGGATTATGTCGCAGAGCGCTGGGTCATAGACGTGCGACATGTCCGGGAATCGGGTGCCGAGCTCCTCAATGTTCGCGCCCACGAGCGGGTTGGGGAAGAAGGTCATGATGTGGTCGGTTATCAGCATGAAGTCGCCGGCGTCATACTCGGGGTTCACGCCGCCGGAGGCGTTCGTGAGGAAGAGTATCTCTGCACCAAGCATCCGCACGAGGCGGGTGGGGAGGACGACGTCGCTGAGCTCGTAGCCCTCGTAATAGTGCACGCGGCCCTGCATGCACACGACTGGCACGCCGCGCAGCATGCCGAAGATGAACTTGCCCGCATGTCCCGGGACGGTAGAGACCGGGAAGCCGGGGATGTCGGCGTAAGGCACCTCGCAGGCCACGTCGACCTCCGAGGCGAAGCCTCCGAGGCCGCTGCCGAGCGTAAGCGCTGCTTTCGGCACGAAATCGGTGCGGGAGCGGACATAATCGCGGCATTTGAGCAGTTTTTCGTATCTTGCGTCCATTTTTAACCCTCCATTACGTGTAATCCCCGGATTTCCGGGTCCTCTATCTGCTGCATGATGGAATACGCGTGGGGTTCGAGATAGTCGCCCTCGGCCTCCGTCAGGCCCTGCAGGCGGAGCTCGCTGATGGCGACGGCGCTGGCGTTTTCGATGTCCGAGGCGATGCGCTCCGCGTCCCTCATCGTGGAGGCGGCGGCTATGTCCTTCAGATACGGCAGGGCGTCCGCCATGGCGACAAGCTCGCCGGCGCCGGCAAACTGCCACTTGTAGAAGGGCTCATAGCGGAAATTGAGGAGGTACATCATCGAGAGCGCGGCGTTGAGGAATTCGCCGAGGGAGAGGCGCGCGCCGAACACGTCCCCGCGCTTCATCAGCCGGTAGTAGTTGTACTGCCCGGACTGGGCCATGCTGGCCGCGCGGGCGGCGAGCTTTTTCTTGCGGATGTCCTCCGGATAGCAGGGCAGCAGCGCGCGGCGCACGGCAGTGAACTCGCCGAGGCCGTCCTCGAACACTTCGCCGCTCGTACAGGTGGCGAGGAAGTGCTCCTGGATACGCACCCACTTCATCGCCGTCTCCGGCGCGCCGGGGCAGCCGATGTAGTAGCGGTAGAAATCCGAGGTGCGCATAACGCCGGTGCGCTGAGCGCCCTTGCCGCTGTCCAGCCGCGTGAAGCCGAGGAATTCCCGGGGCAGCTCGCGGTAGGCCGCCTGAAGCTCTTCGCCGTATCTGTCGTAGTCCTCGTCCGAGAGCCAGAGGCAGAAGCCGGGGCCGAAATCGTGGTCGCGGGAAATCTCGTCGTCCAGGCCGAGGCACTCCGAGCCCTGGCCGGAGAGGCCGGCGGCGGCGCGGGACATGACCTCGGGGAAGCGGGCCTTCAGCGCGGGAGCGCCGCACTCAAAGTAAAAGCGTCTTGATAATTCCAAACCTTTCAAATAAATCACCTGCTATATTTTCGCCTATCCGGGCGAAAATTGCAAGAGAAAATAATGCGGGAGGTCAGATTGCCCGTTGACAACTAATAATATGTGTAATATAGTATAAGATGAAGCAGGTGATAAGCAAGACGGGGATTATTTTAAGGAGGGCCATATGAAAAAGACGATTATCATGCTGTTGGCGGCGGCTATGCTCGCCCTGACCGCATGCGGCGGCAGCGCCGCGGAGCCGGCAGAGCCGGCGGAGACTAAGGCGGCAAACAGCCCGGAGGCGCAGGCTTCCATGCAGCCGGAGCCGGAGAGCCCGGAGCAGGGCGAGATATACCTCTACGGCGAGGAGCACTCGAACGAGCGGCTGCTCGCAATTGAGCTCGAGCTCTGGCAGGGGTATTACGAGGACGGGATGCGGCATCTGTTCATAGAGTACGGCTACGCGAACGCGCAATTGCTGAATCTCTGGCTGCGCGCGGAGGACGACGAGATTTTGGAGGATTTTTATCAGAAAAGCGCCGGAACCCAGGGCCACAGCAAGTACACCTTCGACTGGTTCAGGTCCATAAAGGAGACCTGCCCCGAGACGGTCTTTCACGGCACGGACGTGGACCGTCTGGCACAGACGGGCTTCAGCGGGCAGTACCTCGACTATCTGGAGGAAAACGGCCTTCAGGACTCGGAGGAGTATGCGCTGGCCGTGCAGGGCATGACGCAGGCAGATGAGTATTACAGGCTGGGCAGGACAGACGCCATTGCCGCGGCGCGCTATCGCGAGAGGATGATGGCGGAAAACTTCATCCGCGAGCGGGACACAATCCCCGGCGAGGACATAATGGGCATCTATGGCGCGGCGCACGTCCGGCCGGGGGACAATACATACCTGGGCGGCGAGGGCGAGAACATGGCCGACATGCTCATCGAGGCGTATGGCGAGACGCTCCACACCGATGACCTGACGCAGCGCCCGCTCAGGACAGATACGCTGATGGTGAACGGCAAGGAATACCAGGCCTCGTATTACGGCGAGGTGGACATCAGCGACTGGAGCGAGGACTACGTGTCCCGCGAGTTCTGGCGGCTGGAGGACGCGGGGAGCGATTTCGACGGCCTGGAGCCAACCGGATGGCTTCCAGAGAGCAATTACCCCATGGAGATTGAAACCGGGCAGGCGTTTGTGATAAAATATCACCGCGCAGACGGCGGCTCGGAGCAGCGCGTGCTCCGCTGCGTGGAAGAGCGGTTTATCGACCCGAACGGCGGCGACCAGGGCCTGGTCACGCACGAGCTTGCGCTGCCGTAAAGGACGGCGGATGAAAAATGAAAAAGTACATTCCCGCTGCCGTGCTCTTCGTGGTATTTGAAGCCGTGGCGGTTTCACTGGCTGTTTTTAAGGACAATATCTTTTACCTTTTCAATTTCAGCTATATCGGCTGCTCCATTTCGCTCGGGGTGGTCCTATACATCCGGTCGTACAAAAACGCCCGGCGCGTAGTCCAGCTCCTTGTGGGCCTTTATATGCTCGTATACCTCGG
>LBJMR02800__coassemble_1182_pt1 | contig 12991 bp, 11 predicted proteins | sample LBJMR02800__metabat2_low_PE_004 | metagenome-assembled genome bin LBJMR02800
AAAAAAGAACGCCATCCGCCCGCTCCTTTGCTCCTCCTTTCCAAACCGAACCCGCGCGGGCTTCGATTCGGTTTTTCTTTCTGAGAGTCCAAAATGCTTTAACAGCACTCCGGCCAAGCCGGAACCGGCCTCCGTCCGGGGATTTGACGGCGCGCCTGTGCCGACGGCCAGAAGGCCGGAGTACGCGGCGCCGCGTCAGGCACCCCGCCTCTTTACTCAACCGGCAGCGCGAGCCTGGTCACATAGTTGTCTTCCGGGATGCTCAGTGAAGTGTAAGGCGCTACGAGTCCGAGCAGGCGCACTGGGCCGGCAGGGCTGAGGCCTATCTCGCGTATTTTCCGTCCAAAGGCGTTGAACACCTCCGCGCGCCGCTCATAGCTGCCGTGATACAGGCAGGAAAACACTCTGCACGCGGGATATACGGCCGCATCCTCCGGGGCGTGCGCGGGGTCGAGCGGTATGCAGCAGGTTATGCCGACCTCGGCGTTTGGAACAAACTCACCGCGTATGAAATCGTCCCGTTCATTGACGAGAAACAGAGGTTCTGAGGCAAGCAGGCGATAGCCCCGTCCAACCGCCTCGTGGTACAGACCGTACATGGCCCGGTAGCTGTCCTCCACAGTGGAGCCCCGGAACCGTCTCGCAAAGCAGACATACTCGGGCAGGTCCATATACTCAAAGCGCATCGTCTCACCGCCCTTGACCCGCAGCCTTATCTCCTCGCACGCCCGCTGCAGCATTTGCAGCCGGGCGTCTGTCCTGGCGAGCAGCTCGGCCGATGTGCCGTTCGTGCGGTAATAGAGCAAAATGTCGTCATAGCTGAGCCCCATGCCGAGGAAGAGCTGCACCTGCATTACCCAGCTGACGTTGTTGTTGTCGTAATAGCGGTAGCCGCTGCTTTCGTCCACATATGCCGGCCTGAGAAGCCCACGGCTCTCAAGCCTGAGTATGGTTGCGCGCGAGACCCCACAGCTCCGGCTCACTTCGCTTATCGTAAAAAGGTCTTTCATCAATGTCTCCTTGCAGATGTTGACTCGTCCACGGGTGGACATGATAAATTATATGTAGTAAATTTGAAAAGTCAAGCCACGAGAAAATCAGCTCTTCCGGCTTGTAATCATCTGACGGATACTGTAAAATGTTAAAAATATGCATTATGAAGTTGGGAGGTGCGTACAATGGGCGAAACAGCCGCCGAAGGCCGGCGGAGCCTTTTAGTCTTCGCGGCGCTCGCCGCGGTCATATTCCTGTTTTTCTGCGCCGCCGTGATATACGCGACGCCGCTGCGCGGCCTGGACAGCTCTTCCGCCCAGCGCATGGATACCGGCTGGAGCTATCTGAGCGGAGGAGAGTATTTGACCGCGCCCTCCCTGCCCTGCACGCTTGAAACCGGGGAGGACACGCTCGTCCTCCGCCACGCGCTCACCGCGCATGAGCTCCGCGCGGAGTATGTGCTCACTTTCCGCACGAGGTACAGCTCCATCCGCGTCTACGCGGACGGGGAGCTCATTTACGAGGCGGCGGAGGGCGCGGAGCACGCACTGAGCAGCATGTGGCACCACATCCCCATGTCCCAATGCGCGGGCTGCCGCGAACTCACGGTTGAGCTGCGCTCCTATGACGGCAGCGGCTCATTTGAAATCGGCAGCGTCCTGCTGGACAGCCCGGGCGCAATACGCTATACTCTGCTCAGGGACAGCGCCGCCCCTATCACGTTCAGCTCCGTCTGCCTGCTGCTCACGGTCGTGCTGCTCCTGGCCGCGCTGATCTCCGCGCGCTGGGGCAGCAGGACTCACCTGTCGCTCTTCGCCCTCTCGGCGTTCATGCTCCTCTCGGGAACGTGGATACTGCTCGACTCCAAGATAACAACGCTGAACGGCGGCAATTATGCGCTATCATATTTTCTCAGCTACGCCGCGTTCTATCTGCTCACCGTGCCGTATCTCCTGTATGTCCGGCTGCAGCTTAACGACTTCCGCCGCGGCCTTACGGTGCTCATCTGGGCCTTCATAGCCAACGCCGCACTGTGCCTGGCGCTGCACAGGGCCGGAGTGGTACAGCTGCGGCAGACGGCCGTGGCCGTACATGCGCTCATAATACTCTCCCTGTCCGTCGTCACTCTCGCCTACTGGCGCAGCGTGGTCCGGCGGAGGGAAAAGCTGCTCCGCTTTTCCTTTGCCGGGGTTCTCGCCGTCTATGCCTGCGGCCTCGGCTCCATTGCGCTCTATCACCTCGGCCTGCTGCGCACGGCGAAAAGCGCGCCGCTCTATATTCTCGGCCTGTCGCTCCTGATCGCCGGGACGGTGGCCGACTCAGCCGCCTCATTCGGCCGCTTCTGGCGTCAGAAGGAGTCCTCCGACCGCTACCGCCGCCTCGCCGTGGAGGACAGCATGACCTCCCTCGGCAACAGGAACGCCTTCCAGCTGCACATGGCCGGCCTTCAGAGCCGCCAGCCGGAGCGGCTCGCCTTCGTGGCGTTCGACGTGGACGACCTCAAGCAGATAAACGACCGGCTCGGCCACCATGTCGGCGACCAGGCGATATACACCGCCGCGCAGTGCATCCGCTCGGTGTTCGGCTCGATGGGCAGCTGCTTCCGCATCGGCGGGGATGAATTTGCCGTCATTGTCACGGGCCGGGCCGTCTCCCGGGTTCCCGATGCGCTGCCGCGCTTTGCTCACATGGTCGCCGCCCAGTGGGGCCCGCTCCCGGCCTCCACCGGCGTCTCCTACGGCTGGGCGTCGATAGATATAGGCCCCGACACACCGGTAACGGCAGAGCTCCTCTCCCGGCTGCAGGCCGAGGCGGACCAGTCGCTCTACCGCATGAAGCAGGAGCGCAAAGGCTGTGATGAGGGTGCAGGCAGCGCCGAGCGGGCCTGAGCGCCCCGATCCGGATTTTGGAGGTATACTTAAATGGAAATATGCACGATTCGCTCCCGCGCGGAGCTCACCGCCCCGGCGGCGGAGTGGTTTGCGTCGAAATGGGGCATCCCTGCCGTGGAATACTCATCGAGCATGGCCGAGTGCGCCCTCTGCCGCGCCGCGGTGCCGCAGTGGTATCTGGCCATGGACGGCGGGAAAATCGCCGGCGGCTGCGGCGTGATAGAAAACGACTTCCACGACCGCCGCGACCTTGCGCCGAACCTGTGCGCGCTGTACGTCGAGCCGGAATACCGCGGCCGCGGCCTGGCGGGGGAGCTGCTCTCCTTCGCGGCGCGGGACATGGCCGCTTTGGGGACAGGCACGCTGTACCTCATCACGGAGCACGACTCCTTCTATGAGCGCTACGGCTGGGAATATCTCTGCACCGCCCGCCCGGAGGACGGAGGCGGGCCGCTCAGGCTCTATGTCCTGAAAACGCCGTAATAAAAATTAAACGTGCCGGATTTACCTCCGGCACGTTTTTTATTCGCCCCTCACTCGACTTCGACTATTATCTCCACCTCGATGGGGATGTTGAAGGGGAGCTGCGGCACAGCGACGGCCGTGCGCGCGTGCTTTCCCGCCTCGCCGAACACCTCGACAAGCAGGTCGGACACGCCGTTCATGACGGCCGGCTGCGCGGTGAAACCGGGCGCGGAGGCCACGAAGGCCTGCACCTTCACGAACTGCTTCACGCGGTCGAGGTCGCCGAGCTCGTTTTTGAGCTGGGAGATGAGGTTCAGGCCCGTAAGCCTCGCCGCGGCGTAGCCCTCCTCCTGCGTCAGCTCATCGCCGACCCTGCCGAAAACGACGGGCTTGCCGTCCTCGAACGGGCCGCCGCCGGAGAAAAAGAGCAGGTTTCCCGTCCTCCTCGCGGTTACGTAGTTCGCCATCGGGCCGGGCGCCTTGGGGAGCTTCAGCCCGAGTTCTTCGATCTTTGACTCAATAACAGACATTTTTTATCCTCCTGATTTGCGGTCAAACCACCATTTTGCCTTTTTTCCAGACCTTTTTGGGCCGTTTGTACATCACCGACAGGTCCTCCGCCGGGTTCCCGTCAACGAGTACGAGGTCAGCCTGCAGCGAGCTCTTTATCTCGCCCACGCGGCCGGAAATACCGGCGATTTCCGCGCTGTACTTCGTGGCCTGAAGCAGTATGTCGATGTTCTCCATGTGGCAGTAGTCCTTCCGGTACTGGAACTCCACGCCCTGCTCATACTGCTTGCTCATCGGCGCGCTGTCGGTGCCGAAGCCTATCTTCTCCCCGGCCCGGTAGGCCTTTTCGATGGCCGCGGCGCAGCTTTCCAGCATCGGCGTGAGCCGCGCGAGCCAGAACGCGCGGGCCTTCGGCTCCGTCTGGCTGACGAACATCGCCGCGAAGGTCGGCACGAGATAGGTCTCCGGCGTTTCCCGCAGGACCTCGACCGTGCCCTCGCTCAGGTATGTCGCGTGCTCGATCGTGCGCACGCCGGAGCGCACGCAGTCGAGTATCGCGCGGTCCGCGTGGCAGTGCGCCGCCACATAGCGCCCGTTGGCCTCCGCCGTCTCAACGGCGGTGCGTATCTCCTCCCGCGTCATGATCGGGTGCTTCGGCACGCCCGTGGGCAGGAACGCGGAGCCGGAGGCGTAAATCTTGATAAAATCAGCCTGCGCGGCAATCTCCTCGCGCACGCCGCGGCGGAACTCCTCCGCCCCGTCGCAGAAGTGGATGATAGAGGAAAAATTGCTCAGCTTGCTCTCCACGCTCGGCATGAGCGTGCTGCCGCAGGCGATGATGTCCGGCCCGTCGAGCACCCCGGCGTCTATCATCCGCTTCACATAGTTGGCGCAGCGGCCGATGCTGCCGCAGTCGCGCACGGTGGTAAAGCCGTAGTCGAGATAGCGCTTTGCCTGGGCCGAGGCCTCTACCATCACCTGCATCGGGTCCTGCGCGGCGTCCACGCCCACGCCGCTCATTATCGTGATGTGCGTGTGCAGGTCGATGAGGCCGGGCAGCAGCGTCATGCCGCCGCAGTCGTACACGTCCGCGGCACCCTCCGGCGCGGTGGGCAGGACCGCGGCTATCAATCCGTCCTTTATCTCCACGCAGCCGTGTTCGGCGGCCACACCACCGGACAGCTCCGGGAGCAGGCGGCAGTTTGTAAGGTACATTTTCAGCTCCCCTTCCCGATAAATTCGCGTATCCGCCCGCTCAGCTCCTGTGCCATGCCCTCGCCCACGTAGGAGGCGTGGCCCGAGGGCAGCACGGCGCACTCCGTCCTCCCGGGCGGCAGGCCGTACTGGGCGAGGTAGCAGAGCACGAAGTCAAAGGTGGACATGAGGTCGTAATACCCGTTCACGAACAGGAACCGCAGCTTTTCGTTCTTTTCCATCAGCTCGCGCGGCAGCTCGAGCGTGTCCTTCCCATAGCCGCGGTAGTCCCAGCGCCGCGCTATCTCCAGCATATCGGAGCGGTACTCCCGCCCATCCGGCGCGGCGAGAGCGGCGCCCGAATACTCCCCGAGCGCGCGCTCAAAGGCCGGGCCGGCGCTGTTCATGAAGGCGTCCTTGCCGAGGTCGAGGCTCGCTATGGCGCGCTCGCCGAGCTCGGCGCCCTCATAGCCCTCCGCCGCGCCGGGGCGGTAGGTCAGCCGCGAATCGTAGGCGCTGACCACCTCGCCCGGGCAGAGCCGCAGCAGGAAGTCCACCTCGCCGAAGCGCAGCCGGTTTGCGCTCAAAAATCCCCTGTCGAGGCCGCTGAAGCGGCTCAGGGCGTCCAGCGCGGCAGCGCACTCCGATTCCGGCAGGCGGCTGCCCATCAGCAGCGCCCGGGCGTAGTCCCCGTACGCAAAAGAGAGGGCCTCCCCCACGAAATCCTCCAGCGGAAGCTCGTCCCTGTGCCGGTGGTACCAGCAGGCTGCGGCGTTCGCGCCGAGGCGGCGGACGTTCGGCTCCACATACATGGTTCCCCGCGCGCCCACGTTCAGGGAAGTGCCGATGCTCACAATGCCTCTCAGCTTCACCCAGCCGGGCAGCGCGTCCGCCAGCGCCACGTTCCTTATGGTGCCGTAGCTCTCGCCGAGCAGGTAAATGTCCGCGTCCTCGCGGCCGTTTTCGCGCAGGTAATCGGATATGAACCGCGCAAAGGCCGCGGCGTCGCCGGCCGTGGAGTAGTATTTCCCGGCCTTTTCCCCGTCCAGCAGCCGCGCGTAGCCCGTGCCTACCGGGTCTATGAGCACGATGTCGCAAACGTCCGCGAGGAAGGCCGCGTTCTCCTCCAGCCTGTATCCCCCGCCGGCGCGCAATTCCGGATATCCGGGCAGCGAGACCGTCTGCGGCCCTAACAGCCCCATGTGCAGCCACCCGCTGGCCGCGCCAGGCCCGCCGTTGTAGCAGAACATTACGGGCCGCGCCGCCCCCGCCGGGTCCCGGAGGTAGGAGTAGCTGAACATGCTCGCCTCCGGCGCGCCGTCCTCCCCGGTGAGCACATAGTCCTGCAGCCGCACGCGGTAGCTGAGTCCGGAGCCGGCCATTTTCTTTTCTTTTTCCCAGCAGAACGGCCTGAATTCTTCCATGCCGTCCTCCTCAGCGGCGCGCAGCCGCGCCGATAACGTCAAAAAAGCGGTCTATGTCCTCGCGATTGTTGTAATAGTGGAAGCTCACGCGCATGAACCGCCCGCCATCCGGCCGGACGCCTATGCCGGGGATGAACACTTTAGCCGCCCTGAAATCCTCCTCCGTCACGGCGAGGGAGGGGTCGAGGTCCACGGACACTATCTGGCTCAGGTTTTTCTCCGGCAGGGCATAGGTCAGGCTCAGGCCCCGCGTCGCGTCCACCCTCTCGCGGAAATACCCGGCGAGGGACATGACGCAGTTTTCGATCTCCGCGGCGCCGAGGCGGTTGTACTGCTCCGCCGCGAGGCCGAGGCCGTAGGCCCCGGCGGCGTTCGGATAGCCTATCTCAAAGCGCCCGGCGTCCTCCCGGAGGGTGATATGCGCCTTGCTCGTGTCAAAGCGGTCGGTGTCGGACATCCAGCCCGCGCCCCAGTGCTTAACGCGCTTCTGCAGCCGCTCGCTGATATAGGCATAGCCCGTGCCGCAGAAGTTCATCATCCACTTGTAGTCGTTCCCGGCAAGGAAGTCCACGCCGTCGGCCTCGACGTCTATTTTCAGCGCCCCGGCCGCCTGCACCGCGTCGACGTACAGCAGTATGCCCCGCTCGCGGCAGAAGCGCCCGAGCTCCGCCAGATCGAAGCGGCAGCCCGTGGAGCTCTCCACAAGGTTCACCGTCACCGCTGCCGTTTTCTCGTCGCAGAGCGCCTCGACGCTCCCGGCGGAGACCACGCCGCCCTCCGGCAGCACGAAGCGGACCTCGAGGCCGCCGTCCGCGCGGTTCTGCCAGGCGAAGCGGTTGCCTATCCAGCCGCGGTCCACGGCCACGACGTTCGAGCCCGGGGCGTACTCCACCGCGTCCGTCACCATGGTGAAGAGCTGCGTGGAGCTCTGGCCGAAGGCGATGCGGTCCGCCCTGCCGCCTATCATCGCGGCGAGCGCGGCCTTTGAGCGCTCGAGCATGGCGAGCGTGCCGGTCGTGCCCTCGTCAAAGAGCCAGGTGGAGTCCCCGCCCTTCAGATAGCGCTCGTCGAGGTAGCGGCGCACGCCGTCATAGACGAAGTCGGGCACGAGCCCGGTGCTCGCGGTTATCAGATAGGCCCATTCGCGCGCCACGGGGACATGGGCGCGGAAGCCCTCTATGCTGTCGCTGAAATTTATCATTGCGCGCCTCCTCAGTTATAGGAGCGCTCCTTCTCCTCCCAGGGCTCATAGGGCGCCTTCATCTCGGCAATCAGGTCGTGGCCCTTGCCCTTGAGGTACCTTACGCGGAAGAAGAAGTATACAAATCCGAACACGTACACGGCGAGTATGCCGAGGGAGGCGGTGAGGTCGAGCGTGAGTATCATCTCGTAGCAGAGATACGCGCAGATGAGCCCCGTCACTATCGAGAGCACCACCGCGAGGGGATACGGCATCTTCACGGGGGAGTTGTCGCAGGTCTTGGGGTATTTCCGGTGCGCGAGTATCGGAGTGATGGTGTTTGGTATCTCGGCCAGGGTGTTCACGAAGGAGAATATGGTCATGACCACGCCGAAGGTCGCGCCGGTGGCACAGATGGCTATGGCTATGCCCATCACGAGCACGAGGCTCCAGTAGGCGGTGCCGTGACTGTTGCGCCTGGCAAAGCAGGAGGGGAACACCTTCATGCGCGCGGAATACTCCACCAGCGCCACGCAGGCGAGCGCGACGGGCACAAGGGAGGTGATTATGCCGCATATGGGCCCGCCGACTATGAAGAAGGTGAGCAGGGCAGGGCTCATGAAGTGGCTCGCCACGTCCGCGAGAGTGGTCACCTCGGCATAGGGCACCACGCCGATGGTCACGACGGCCATGAGGACATATACAATCGCCACAAACAGCGGGCAGAGCGCGAGAGCTATCGGGACGTTGCGCTCCGGGCGCTTTATGTCGTTCGCAAGCTGCGCCACGCTGGACGCGCCGGAGAGCGAGCTCGTGAGGACGCCCACGGCCGCCGCTATGGTGCTCAATCCGATGCCCGGGCGGATTATCTCGCCGAAGGTCACGTTTTCAGCGTCTATGTTGGGTATGCCGAGGGCGACGTACAGGAAAATCGCCAGGAGCAGCAGCACGACCATTACGTTGCTCACGGTAACGGAGGTCTTGTTGCCGAACCAGGCCACTATGGCGAACACGACGAGCAATCCGACCGAGGAGGCGGTGGCGCTGATGTTCAGCCCCGGGATGAGCTGCAGGAAGTAGTCCGCAAAAAGCACGCCGAAGAGGGAAACCATCGTCGGCATCAGCAGCGAGGATATGGACACAAACGCGCCGAGCACCGGGTGGAAGAGCTTGGACGCCCACATGAACTGCGCCGCGGTGGTCGGCAGGGCCGAGCTCGTATAGAGCAGGCTCATCGCGCGGAGTATTACGACAAGCGCCGCGCCCAGCAGGGCGTAGACTATCGCCGGGCCGTACTCGGCGGCGACGGTCGGCATAGTACCGAATATGCCGGAGCCGATTATGCACCCGATGCCCATCAGCAGGGCCCCTATCAGGCCGATTTTCTTCTTTTCCTTTTCCATTGCGTTTTCAGACCCCTTTCTGTAGGAGTTTGTGATGCTATCACTGATATCATCACAGAACATATTTGCATGATAAGGTAAATCGGCGGGTTTGTCAACACTTTATTGATTTGCACCGGCAGAAAAAGCCGCAAAAAACGGCGCGGCGCCGGAATTTTCCGGCGCCGCGATTTGTTCACTATGCTGTCAAATGTCCCGCACATCCTCTGCGAGCAGGCTCACCGCCAGCTCCGCGTCCCGCGCGAGCATTGCGCGGACGATTTTTTCAAAGTGCTCCGTGTCCGGTGGCCCCTTTATATAGCTCATCGTGGCCTTGAGCACCAGCGGGCGCAGCGTCTCCGGCAGGAACGGGTTGCCGGAGAGCTCCGCGAGGCGCATGTGGAAGCGCGTGTTTATCGCGGCGCGGGGGTCGAGCTCGTACTCCTCCAGCCCCTCGTATATGCGCAGTGAGCGTATCTCATCGTCCGTCGCGCGCTCTATTGCCAGGCGGACGCACAGCGCCTCGAGGCAGCGGCGTATCTCCTGTATCTGGTTCACTTCCTCTATCGAGTAAGTGCACACCATATAGCCCCGGCGCGGGTAGCTTATGAGATAGCCCTGGTCCGCGAGGATGTGCAGCGCCTGCTTTGCCGGCGCCTTGCTCACAGAGTATTCCTCCGCCACGCGGCTCTCCGTTATGAACTCCCTCGGCGCTATCTCGCCCTCTATTATCCTGCGGCGCAGGTCGGTGTATACCTTTTCGGTGAGGCTTATGCCCACGTGCCGTCGTCCCCTCTCTCGTTTATCTCAGGAGCGCGATTCGATGATAACACAGTTCCCCATTTTCCGCAAGCACAGAGCGCAAAAGTCCCGTCAAACGCAAAACCCGCTATACAAACGCGCCCTATCCTGTTATAATTGGAGCGGCACACAAAATGCTTGTGAGAGGTGATTTCATGGGTGATATTTACGTAACCGGGCACCGCAACCCGGACACCGACTCCATTGTCGCCGCAATAGCTTACGCCAACCTTCAAAACGCCACGGGCGAGCGCTCGTACAAGGCGGTGCGGCTTGGCAGCGTGAACGACGAGACTGCCAGGCTGCTCGCCCGCTTCGGCATCGAGGCCCCGCCGCTCGTAAAAAATATGCGCACGCAGGTGCTGGACCTGGACTATGACCACACCCCGGCGCTGGACCGCTCGGTCCCGCTCGACCTCGCCTGGCGCACGATGCGCGACGGGGAGGTAAGCGCCGTACCCATCGTCGGCGAGGACGGCAAGCTCTGCGGCATGCTCTCCGCGGGGGACATAGCCTCCTACGACATGCAGACGATAACGCAGAACCGCATCGACGACCTGCCGCTCTTCAACCTGCTCAGCGTCCTCGAGGGGACGCTGGTAAACGAGCTCAACTGCACGGCGAACGAGGTCTCCGGCGAGCTGTACATAGCCCTGCCGCAGAATTACGAGGACACGGCGCTCACGAACCCGGACTGCATCCTCATCTGCGGCGACCAGCCGGAAATAATAGGCCGCGCGATAGCCAGCGGCGTCCGCTGCCTGATAATCTGCCGCGCCACCATCCGCCCGGAGTGGGCCCAGGCCGGCGGCGGGGTCTGCGTCATATCCACGCCGCTCTCCGCCCGACGCGTCTCCCGCATCATATACCAGGCTCTGCCCGTGGAGCGCATAATCGAGCCGAACAAGGACATAGTCGCCTTCCACCTCACCGACTACCTCGACGACGTGCGGGAGATCATGCTCAAAAGCCGCTTCCGCAGCTATCCGGTGCTGGACGCCAACGACCATGTGGTGGGCACCATCGGCCGCTTCCACCTGCTGCGCCCGCGGCGCAAGCAGGTCGTGCTCGTGGACCACAACGAGTCGGCCCAGTCCGTGCCGGCCCTCGACCAGGTGGAGATACTTGAGATAATCGACCACCACCGCCTTGCCGATATACAGACCACGCAGCCCATCCGCGTCCGCAACGAGCCTGTGGGCAGCACGAACACCATACTCACCGCTATGTACCAGGAGCGCGGCATCGTGCCCCCGCCCAAGATAGCCGGGCTGATGGCCGGCGCGATACTCTCCGACACGGTCATGTTCAAGTCCCCCACCTGCACGCGGCGGGACATCGCGATGGCCGAGCGCCTTGCGCGCATCGCGGGCGTGTCGCTCGACGAAATCGGGCGCGAGCTCTACGCCGCCGGCAGCACCGACGCCAAGAGCGCCGAGGAGCTCTTCCGCGCGGACTACAAGCAGTTCCACATCGCCGAGCAGAACATCGGCGTCAGCCAGATAACCTGTGTCGACGCGGACCATCTGCTCAAGCGGAAGGACGAGTTCCTGAAGCTGATGTCGAAGCTGAAGGAAAAGCAGGAGTTCGACATGGTGATCCTCATGATAACGGACGTGCTGCAGGAGGGCTCGCATATCTTCTATGTGGGCAACGACGACACCGTCCGCCAGGCCTTCAATAAGGAGCCGCAGGACAATTACCTGTTCCTCGAGGGCGTCATGAGCCGCAAAAAGCAGATAATCCCCATGCTCACCGCCCTTTGGGGCTGAACTGCCGTATCCAGACCAAACGTGAATATATTTATGCCGGGAGCGTTTGCTCCCGGCATTTTTTGCGTCCGGGAATTGGGCGCATTTGTTTTTGCAAAACGGCCTGCAAGTCAAAGTGCTTCTGCCATTTGAGATTGTTGAGCAGCAGTTAAATATCAATTCAAAATGAATAACGGCTCTTTCCCGGAAACGCTCCTGCCCCAATAAGCTCGCACGCTCCTGCAGAAAATCAGGCAGGTTGACCGCTACGAAGAAAGCAGCCCGTTTTCGCTCAGCTTCTATTAGATAATATACATCACAATATTACCAAAATCCCGTTTTTTGAAGAAATAATCGCCGCAAATACTCGTGAAGATTCTTAAAAATGCGGAATTTTAATACGATAAAAAGCTGCCCGTTTTTCACTTTATAATGCCTAAAAAAGTGGCAGATTATTGACAAAAAGCGAAAACAATAGTTGTATATGGAGTATAAAAATTATGAAAATTGCTCCAAACCTTGGAAAGGAAACCTGCTGTGCTTCGCTATAAAGAAATCAAGCTCATGCTACTTCAGAAGATATCTCGAATGAGCCCGCTTGACAAACTTCCGTCGCGGCTGGTGCTCTGCAAAGAACTGGATACTACCCGGTCAACATTGGATAAAGCTATCAAAGAGCTGGAAAGCGAGGGCATTCTTTTCTGCCGCGACGGCAGCGGCACATACGTGGCCGCGCCTGCGGGATATGACAGAAAAAGGCCGGAAAACTGGGGCATCATAGTGCCTGATGTCAATGAAAGTATATACGCAGAACTTGTCCGCGGCGTGGAAGACGTTGCCCAGCAAATGAATGCGAATCTTATTCTCTGCAATTTTGATCATGACCCCCTAAAGCAAGAACAGTACATCCGCAGGCTGATCTTAACCGGCGTAACCGGTGTAATTATTGTCCCGGTGATCCGCAAGGACAGCAATGAGGCTCGGCAGCTTTACTCCATACTTACGGACACTGAGAAGCCAATAGTTTTTTGCAATATGCAGGTCGAGGGTGTGCAGGCCCCTGTAGTCATGTCCAACGGCTTTTTTGGCGGATATCTCGCTACCAGGCATTTAATCGACCGCGGCTACAGACACATAGCATACCTCGCCAAATACAGATATCGAACAAGCGAGGAACGCTGTCAGGGCTATTTAACTGCTCTTTTGGAAAACGGGCTGGAGATCAATCGGCACCTGATTGTCCTTGATGATGAAAACAGCGATCCGCCAGGGTATTACGGAATGCTGAAGCTGCTCAAAAGCGGAGCTCCGTTGGATGCGGTATTTTTGTATAACGGTGGCACCCCTGCCCCCGGTTCATCGGATTAATATCTCCAGCAAATGTCCACCCTTCTTCCCG
>LBJMR02800__coassemble_1209_pt1 | contig 12837 bp, 10 predicted proteins | sample LBJMR02800__metabat2_low_PE_004 | metagenome-assembled genome bin LBJMR02800
TTGTCGTGCCAACGGCACAGCTGGGTAGCTACGTCTGGACGAGATAAACGCTGAAGGCATCTAAGCGTGAAACTCCCCCTAAGATAAGATCTCCCATCCTTATGGAGTAAGGGACGACGTGGACTATGTCGTTGATAGGCCGGAGGTGTAAGCACGGTAACGTGTTCAGCTTACCGGTACTAATAACCCGAGGGCTTGACCTACAGGAAGAATGCAGGCAGCCTTGCGGATGAAAAATCTTTCTCTGTTCAGTTTTCAGGGTACAGTAAACGAATCCGCACCCTGAGCGATTTATGCACCATTAGCTCAGCTGGTAGAGCACCTGACTCTTAATCAGGGTGTCCAGGGTTCGAGTCCCTGATGGTGTACCATAGTTGGTGCTTTTAACGGTGAGGGTCCACCCGTTCCCATTCCGAACACGGAAGTTAAGCTCACCAGTGCCGAAAATACTTGTCTGGAGACGGACCGGGAAGATAGGTCAATGCCAACACGAAAGAGGCACAGCTTTTGCTGTGTCTCTTTTGCTATATGCCAATTTCAGCGGAGGTGTGCGAAATGAAGGATCAGATAAAATACATAGCCGCAATGCTCATTTACGGCACGAACGGCATAGTGGCCTCGTTCATAGACCTGCCGAGCGAGGAAATAGTCCTGATGCGCACACTTATAGGCGGCGCGCTGCTCTCGCTGCTCGTGCTGCTCAGCCGTTCGCGGCCGGAACCGGGCGCCGTAAAGAGCCAGGGGCTAAAGCTGCTCTGCGCGGGCGTCTGCCTCGGGGCGAACTGGGCGCTGCTGTTCGAGGCGTATAAGCTGGCGGGCGTATCGATGGCTACGCTGATGGACTACTGCGCGCCGGTCATCGTGCTGCTGCTCAGCCCGCTGCTGCTGCGTCAGAAGCAGGGGGCAAGGGCCTATATAGGCATGGCGGCGGCGATTTTCGGGCTTGTGCTCGCGCTTGGCATCGGCGGGGTGCATATCACGGGCACGGCGCTCGCCGTGGGGCTCGCCGCGGCGGTGTTCTACGCTGGGCTCATCATACTCAACCAGATGATAAAGGGCTTCAGCGGCCTGCAGCTCACGGCCGCAGAGCTTGTAATAGCGGCGGTGGTCATGCTGTGCTATGTCCTGCTCAGGGGCGGGAGCATCCGCCTCCCCGGCAACGAGGGGGGCACGGCTGCGCTGCTCGTCCTCTGCACGGTGAACACGGCGCTGGCCTGTTACCTCTATTTTTCCTCGATGAACAGGCTGAGGGCGCGCACAGTGGCGCTCCTGGGGTACATAGACCCGGTGTCGGCCCTCGTATTCGCGGCTGTTTTCCTGAACGAGAGCATGACCGCGCTGCAGATTTTCGGGGCTGCCCTCGTGCTGGCTGGCGCGGCTTACGGGCAGTCGGGCGGGAAAGAGCGGCTTTGACAAGCCGCCCGGTGCAGTATATAATCGACAGTGAGGTGACATATGGGACGCTGGCGCGATCTGCTTTTCGACAAGGGGCCGGAAGAGGGCTTCCGCATACATGTGGGGATGAGGATCGTCAAGACCGTCATCGCCGTATACGTCTGCGGGCTTATAGGCTACCTGCGCGGCGAGCTCGGCTTTTTCTCGATCATCGCGGCCGTCATCTGCATGCAGAAGAGCACGGACGCTACTATAAAGAACTCCTTCAACCGCGTGGTGGGCACCGCTATAGGTGGTGTGTTCGGCGTGGCGATGCTGTTCGCGGAGACGCACTTGCACCTGCAGCGCTGCATGCCGTTCTATCTGCTTGCGGTGGCGCTGCTGCTGATACCCATAATACTGGTGACGCTGGCGATAAGGAAGCCGACCGTGTCGGCCTTCGCCTGCATAGTTTTCCTCAGCATAGTTATCAACCACTTTACTGACGCCAGCCCGTACCCGTACGCGCTGGACAGGCTGCTCGACACGATAGTGGGCATTATAGTGACGCTGGTAGTAAACCTCGCCCTGCCGCCCTATGAGAAAAGGCGCGCTGCGGCGGGGGATGTGCCGGCATCGGACAACAGCAACGGGGAGGCGGAGAAAAAATGAGCGTTGTTTTTTCTGACTTTGGCGTGACGCCGGACGGAAGGCGCGTCCTGCGCGCAGAGATCGCGAATGGGGAGCTGAAGGCCGCCGTGATAAGCTACGGCGCGGCGCTCGCCGCGCTCGAGGTCCCCTGTGGGGACGTGGCGATAGACGTTGCGCTCGGCTATGACCGGCTAGAGGACTACATCGCCGGCACGGGCTGCCTCGGCGGCACGCCGGGTCGCTGCGCGAACCGCATAGCGCGCGGGCGCTTCACGCTGGACGGGCGGGAATACGTCCTGCCGGCAAACGACGGGGAAAACCACCTCCACGGCGGGCCGGAGGGCTTTTCGCGCCGCGTCTGGGAGGCGGAGGAGCTGCCGGACGGCGTGAAATTCTCCTATGTCAGCCCGGACGGCGAGGAGGGCTACCCCGGCACGGTGAGGGCTGAGGTGAGCTATGTCCTGAAGGGGCGGGCGCTCTGCATCCTCTACCGCGCCGTGACGGACGCGCCCACGCCTGTCAACCTGACGAACCACACGTATTTCAACCTGAACGGCGCGGGCAGCGGCAGCGCGATGGGGCACGAGCTGCAGATATTCGCGCAGAACTACACGCCGGTGCTGGCCGGCTGCATACCCACCGGCGAGATTGCGCCCGTGGCCAGGACGCCGATGGATTTCCGTGAAATGCGCGCGATAAGCTCCGCGCCCGACATGGGCTTTGAGCAGCTCGCGCTCTGCGGCGGATATGACCACAACTATATGATAGACGGCGAGGCCGGGACGCTCCGGCGCGCGGCGCTGCTGCGCGGGGACAGGACCGGGCTCGTGATGGAGACGCTCACCACCTCGCCCGCCGTGCAGTTTTACGCCGCAAACGGCCTCGGCGGGGGCCCCGCGGGCAAGGGCGGCGCGGTGTACGCGAACAACGACGCGGTCTGCCTTGAGACGCAGTTCCCGCCCGACGCGGTGAACCACCCCAATTTCCCGCAGTGCGTGCTCCGCCCCGGTGAGGTCTGGACCGCCGAAACCGTCTACCGCTTCCCCGCGCAGCGCGCGGACGCCGGCCAGCGGCCGGGGGTATAGCGCGGCCTTTTGGGCCGCGGCGGGCAGCGCCCGCGGGCCACACTGCGTGTGGGGGCATAGCGCCGCGCCAAGGCGCGGCGGGCAGATAATATAAGGGCAAAGCCCTTATAAAACGATTGCAGGGGCGAGAGCCCCTGCATTGTCTTTCTGAGAGATTTCTTTTTGGCAAGACAAAAGAAATCTCTCAGAAGCGGTTACAAGGGCCCGCCCTTGTGCCCGCCCCGCGGCCCTCCGGGCCGCGCTATGCCACCGGACGCAGTCCGGCGCGCTATGCGTCCAAGCGCAGCTTGGCCACCGGGCGTCGCCCGGTGCCTCCACACGCAGTGTGGCCTGCGGGCGCTGCCCGCCGCAGCCTGGGGGTTTCATTTTGGGAAAGGGTGTGATAGAATTAAAAAACAAAGTACGCTTTGGAGGACGTCATGCCTGAGTTTCACGTCGTGAGCGATTATTCCCCCTCCGGCGACCAGCCGGAGGCAATAGAAGCACTGAGCGCCGGCATAGAAAACGGCCTGAACGAACAGACGCTGCTCGGCGTCACCGGCTCCGGCAAGACCTATACCATGGCCAAGGTGATAGAGCGCATACAGCGCCCCACGCTGGTGCTGGCGCACAACAAGACCCTTGCAGCGCAGCTGTGCTCCGAGTTCCGCGAGTTTTTCCCGGACAACGCCGTGGAGTACTTCGTGAGCTATTACGACTACTATCAGCCGGAGGCGTATGTGCCCTCGACGGATACCTATATAGAAAAGGACGCCTCGACCAACGAGGAGATCGACCGGCTGCGCCTTTCTGCCACGGCCTCGCTGCTCGAGCGGCGGGACGTGGTGGTCGTCGCGTCCGTGAGCTGCATCTACGGCCTCGGCGAGCCGGAGGACTTTGAGAAAATGATGGTGCCCGTCCGCGTCGGGCTGGAGATACCGCGGGACGAGCTGATAAAGCGCCTGATCGAGATAAGGTACGAGCGCAACGACATAGCTTTCGAGCGCAATATGATAAGGGTGCGCGGCGACACGGTGGAGGTCTGGCCGGCGTACTACAAGGACAGCGCGATACGCATTGAATTCTTCGGCGACGAGATAGACCGCGTGAGCGAGATAAATACCGTCACCGGCGAGGTCATAAGGCGGCTGACGAACATACCCATCTTCCCCGCCAGCCACTATATAACGCCAAAGGAGAAGCTGCAGCGCGCCGTGAAGGAGATCCGCCGCGAGTGCGACGAGCGCGTGGCGTATTTCAAGAGCCAGGACAAGCTGCTCGAGGCGCAGCGCATAGAGCAGCGCACGAGCTTTGACATCGAGATGATAAACGAGCTCGGCTACTGCTCGGGCATCGAGAACTACAGCCGGATAATATCCGGCAGGGCGCCCGGCAGCGCGCCGATGACCCTACTCGACTATTTCCCCAAGGACTTCGTGCTGTTCGTGGACGAGAGCCACGTCACGCTGCCGCAGGTGCGGGCCATGTACCGCGGCGACCGCGCGAGGAAGGAGACGCTGGTGGAGTACGGCTTCCGCCTGCCGAGCGCGTTCGACAACCGGCCGCTGAAATTCGAGGAGTTCCAGCAGCGAATAGGCCAGGCGATATACGTCTCCGCCACGCCGGGGGAGTATGAGCGCTCCCGCTCCGGGCAGATCGTCGAGCAGATAATCCGCCCGACCGGCCTGCTCGACCCGGAGATCTCTGTCCGCCCGGTCGAGGGGCAGATAGACGATCTGATGGACGAGATAAAAGCGCGCATCGCGCGCAACGAGCGGACCCTCGTCACCACGCTCACGAAGCGCATGGCCGAGGACCTCTCGTCCTATCTCTCCGCCGGGGGCATAAAGTGCCGCTATATGCACCACGACATCGGCGCGATAGAGCGCATGGAGATAATCCGCGATCTGCGCCTCGGCGAGTTCGACGTGCTCGTGGGCATAAACCTGCTGCGCGAGGGGCTGGATCTGCCGGAGGTCAGCCTCGTGGCCATACTGGACGCGGACAAGGAGGGCTTCCTCCGCAGCGAGACGAGCCTTATCCAGACGATAGGCCGCGCGGCGCGCAACGCCGAGGGCCTCGTGATAATGTACGCCGACGCGGTGACGCCGAGCATGCGCGCCGCGATCGACGAGACCGAGCGCCGCCGCGCCAAGCAGGACGCGTATAACAAGGCGCACGGCATAGTGCCCAGGACGATAATAAAGAGCGTCCGCGGCATAATAGAGCCGGGCGGCGCGGCCGAAAAGGCCGAGCGGCCCGACGGCGTGAAGATGACCGCCTCGGAGCGGAAGGAAGAGATAGCAAAGCTCGAAAAGAAGATGCGCGAAGCGGCCAAGATGCTCGAATTCGAGTACGCCGCCGTGCTGCGCGATCAGCTTATAAAGCTGCGGGGTGAAAAGTGATGAAGAGGGCGGCGGCCTTGATCCTGACTGCGGCGGTGCTTCTGCTCGCGGGGAGCTACATGCTCTCCCCGGCGGAGGGACCCGCGGCTCTGCCCGCGCCGGAGGCGGAGGAGACGCCCTCCGCCGCGCCGTCCGCCGCCCCTGCGCCCACTCCCACGCCCACGCCGGAGCCGACCCCGGAGCCCACGCCGAGCGTGGCCAGGCTGCTCTTCGCCGGCGACCTCGTCATGCACACCTCGCTGAACGACGAGGCGCTGCAGGAGGACGGGACGTACGACTACGCGCCGATATTCGAGGACGTACAGGAGCTGATATCCTCCGCCGACTACGCCACCTGCTGCCTCGAGGCCGCGCTGACCGGCGATGGGGACTGGACGGGCTATCCGACCTTCCACACGCCGGACGGCATAGCCTATTCCCTGGCCGAGGTGGGCTTCGACCTTGTGAACATGGCCAGCAACCACGGCTTCGACGCATGGGCCGAGGGGCTCGTGCGCACGCTCGACGTGCTCGACGATGCCGGGCTCGACCACGTGGGGGCATACCGCTCGGCGGAGGAGCGAGCGGAGACGAGCGGCGTGCTGCTGAAGGACATAAACGGCATAAAAATAGCCTTCCTCGACTACACCTACGGCACGAACGGCTTCCCGCTGTATGACGAGACGTACTACCTGAACGTCTACGCCAGGGACTACCTGACCTACTGCACGGACGCCGACTGGGACATGCTCTCCGCCGACCTCGAAGCGGCGAAGGCCATGGAGCCGGACAAAATAGTGGTCACCATGCACTGGGGCGCGGAATACCTGACCGGCCCGACGCAGTATCAGAAGGAGCTGGCCGACTTCCTGTTTGAAAACGGCGCGGATATAATAATAGGCGGGCATCCGCACGTCCCGGAGCCGATGGAGCTCCGCCGCGTCACGGACGAGGACGGAAAAGAGCGCACCTGCTTCCTCGTATACAGCCTCGGCAACCTGATCTCCGGCCAGAACCGGGCCTATACCGACCTCACCGCCGCGGTGAACATAGAGCTGACGAAGGACCCCTATACGGGCGAGACGGAGATAACCGCGGCGGAGTATACGCCGATGATAATGATAGACCTCTATGATTACGGCATAGCCGATGCGCCCTGGCGCTGCCGGCTGTGGGACCTCGAAGAGGCGATTGCCGGATATGAGGCCGGGGACGACCGCGGCGTTATCACGCCGGGGATGTACACGCGGCTTCTGACCTCGCTTGACGACTGCGGGCGCATTTTCGGCCCGCTTGAATTTCCCGCGGAGGAGACTGCCCAATGAAGCTCATGATACTGGACGGCAACAGCATAGTAAACAGGGCGTATTACGGCGTCCGGCAGCTCAACGCGCCGGACGGAACGCCGACCAACGCCGTTTACGGCTTTGCCGCAATTTTGCAGCGCCTGCTGGACGAGAGCGCGCCGGACGCGCTCTGCGTGGCCTTTGACCTGCCGGAGCCGACGTTCCGGCACAGGCAATACGCCGGGTACAAGGCCCAGCGCAAGCCCATGCCGGACGACCTGGCCGTCCAGATGCCCATACTCAAGGAGATGCTCGACGAGATGGGCATCCGCCGGCTCGAGACTCCGGGCTGGGAGGCGGACGACATACTCGGCACGGCGGCGAAGCAGTGCGCCGCCGCGGGCTGGAGCTGCGAGATAGTCACCGGCGACCGGGACAGCTTCCAGCTCATCGGCGGCGGCACCGCCGTGCGCTTTGTGAAGTCCCGGATGGGCCGGGAGGAGACGGCGCTGTACGACACCGCGCGGTTTGAGGAGGAATACGGCTTCGCCCCGCCGCTGATGGTGGATTTGAAGGCCCTGATGGGGGACGCCTCCGACAACATCCCCGGCGTGCCGGGGATAGGCGAAAAGACCGCGCTCGACCTTGTGCGCCGCTTCGGCGGGATAGACGCCATATATTCGCAGATAGACACGCTGGACATACGCGATTCCGTGCGCAAAAAGCTCGCCGGGGGCGAGGATAGCGCGCGGATGAGCTATGAGCTCGCCACGATACACTGCGACGCGCCGGTGGAGGCAGATCCGGAGGCCCTGCGCTGGGACAGGGACTTCCGGCCCGGGCTGTACGGGCTGTTCACCAGGCTCGGCTTCAACCGCTTTATAGAAAAATGGGGACTCGCCCCGCCGGGGGAGGACGAAAACGCGCAGGAGGCGGCCGCGGCGGAGGAGGCTGCGCTGCCCGACCTCGGCGCGCTGCCGGCGGCGGAGGCCATAGCGCGCATAGAGGGTGCGGAATACGTGGCCGTCCTGACCGGAGAGGGGCTGACGGAGCTCACGCTCTGCGATGGTAAGGCGCTGTTCGCCTCCCGCTGGGCGGAAAACGGCGAGGGGCACGAGCGCGTGCTGCGCGCGCTGTTCTCCCCGGGCGTGAAAAAGGCCGGGCATGACATAAAGGATTTAATGCGCGAGCTGCTCGGAGAGGGCCTGAGCACGGAGGGCTTTATTTTCGACACGGCGCTGGCAGGATACGTCCTCGACCCGACCGAGAGCGGCTACGCCACAGAACGCCTCGCCGCAAGGCACCTCGGCACGGGCGCGCTGCCGGAGGCGCAGGCGATATACGAGCTTGTCCCGGCGATGGACGCGAAGATGGAGGAGGCCGGGGCGAAGGAGCTGTATTATAAAATAGAGCTGCCGCTCTGCTCCGTTCTCGCGGAGATGGAGCACAAGGGCTTCCTTGTGGACCGCCGCGCGCTCGCGGACTTCGGTGAGAGCCTGACCGGCGGCATAGACCGCCTGCAGCAGGACATCTGGGCCCAGGCGGGGCACAAATTCAACATCAACTCGCCCAAGCAGCTCGGCGAGGTCCTGTTCGAGGAGCTGATGCTCCCCGCGGGCAAAAAGACCAAGACCGGCTGGAGCACCAACGCCGACGTGCTCGAAAGGCTCGTGGGCAAGCACCCGATAATCTCCGGGATACTCGACTACAGGATGCTGACAAAGCTCAAGAGCACCTATGCCGACGGGCTGATAAAGGTCATCTCGCCGGACGGGCGGATACACACGAATTTCAAGATGACCGTCACCGCCACGGGGCGCATTTCGAGCACGGAGCCGAATTTGCAGAACATCCCCGTCCGGCGCGAGCTCGGCGGGGAGATACGCAAGATGTTCGTTGCGCCGGAGGGCAGCGTCCTTGTTGACGCGGACTACAGCCAGATAGAGCTGCGCATCCTCGCGCACATCTCCGGCGACGAGACGATGAAAAACGCCTTCCTGACCGGTGAGGACATACACGCCGTCACCGCCTCGCAGGTGTTCGGCGTCCCGCTCGGCGAGGTCACGCCGCAGATGCGCAGCCACGCCAAGGCGGTGAATTTCGGCATAGTGTACGGCATCTCCGCCTTTTCGCTCGCGCAGGACATCGGCGTCCGGCCGAGGGAGGCGCAGGCGTATATCGACGCCTATCTGGAGAAGTACCACGGCGTGCGCGAGTATATGGAGCGCGTGATAGCAGAGGCGAAGGAGAACGGGTATGTCTCCACGCTCTATGGGCGCAGGAGGCCGATGCCGGAGCTGAAGAGCGCAAACCGCAACACGAGGGCCTTCGGCGAGCGCGTGGCGCGCAACATGCCGATACAGGGCACCGCGGCGGACATCATAAAGCTGGCGATGGTGAACGTCGGCCGCCGCCTCAGGGAGGAGGGCCTGCGCTCGAGGCTCATACTTCAGGTGCACGACGAGCTCATCGCCGAGTGCCCCGAGGAGGAGGCGGAGCGCGTCCGCGGGCTGCTCACTGAAGAGATGGAGAGCGCTGCGCAGCTCTCCGTGCCGCTGACGGCGGAGGCGCACTGCGGCCGCTCCTGGGCGGAGGCGCACTGATGGTAACGTTTGAAGAGGCGGCGAAAATGCTCGACGAGGCCGCCGAGAGCCTGCCGCCGGAGATTTTCGAGCGCCTGAACGGCGGGGTGAACCTGCTACCCGCGCGGAAAACGGACCAGAACGGCCTGCTCGTAATGGGCACGTACAACGTGAACCAGCTCGGGCGCTATATTGAGATCTACTATGGCTCCTTTCGTGCCGCCCACCGCTCCGACGGGCCGGAGAAGTGGCGCAAGGAGCTGACGAAAACGCTCAAGCACGAGCTGACGCACCACGTGGAGAGCCTGGCGGGGGACCGCAGCCTTGAAAAATGGGACGAGCAGCACGTGGCCGAGCTGCTCGCCGGGCTCGCGGAGCCGGTTGAGGCGGACAGTATCCTGTTCGTGGACGAGGACGGCGCCGGCCTCGCGCCGCTGGCGGCGGCGCTCTTCCGCAGCGAGGCCGGGGAGGAGATCCCATGCGCCGCGGCGGGGGCCTTCCGCGCATCGGAGCGCGTGAACCCGAAGGCCGCGAAGGCCGCGGCCCGCTGGGGCGCGGACATATCAGGATACGTGCCGGAGGCGGTCACTCCCGAGCTCCTCGGGAGGTACGACGTCGCGCTCTGCATGACGGAGGCGCAGGCGGACGCCCTCGCGGAGGCGTATCCCGCCTTTGACGAGAGGCTGCTCTGCCTCGGCGAGACGGACATCGCCCCTCCGGCGCTGGACACGCTCTTCGGCTGGCAGCGCGCCGCCGACAGGGTTGAGCGGGAGGTCGCCGCCCTGCTTGACGAGCTTTTGGGGGCTGAGGACGATGAAGATACGTGAAGCGGATATGGCGGACCTTCCGCAGATAGAGGAGCTCGAGAGGCGCTGCTTCTCCGAGCCCTGGCCGAGGGGGGCGATAGAGGCCTATCTCGGCGGTGGACAATTCATAATGCTCGCGGCGGAGGCGGACGGCGGCGCGCTCGCGGGCTACGCCGGGGCGCAGTACGTGCTGGACGAGGGCTATATAGGCAACGTCTGCACCGCGCCGGAATACCGCCGCCGCGGCGTCGCCCGTGCGCTGCTCAGGGAGCTGAGGGCGCGGGCGGAGCGGCTCGGGCTCGCCTTCCTGACGCTCGAGGCAAGGAGCTCGAACGCCGCCGCCATCGCGCTCTATGAGGGCGAGGGCTATGAGCGCGTGGGCGTCCGGCCGGGGTATTACGAGCGCCCGGCCGAGGACGCTGTTATAATGACACTTTTTCTGAGAGAGGGACAGGCATGATCATACTTTCAGTGGAGACCTCCTGCGACGAGACCGCCGTGGCGCTGGTGCGCGACGGGCGCGAGGTGCTTACCGACCAGATTTTTTCCCAGGCGGACCTGCACGCCGTATACGGCGGCGTGGTGCCGGAGATAGCCTCGCGCAGCCACGCGGAAGTGATAAGCTACCTTGCCCAGCGCGCGCTGGACACGACGGGCGTTTCGCGCCGGGATATAGGCGCCGTGGCGGTGACTTACGCGCCGGGGCTCATCGGCGCGCTGCTCGTGGGCGTGAATTTCGCAAAGGCCGCGGCGCTGGCGCTGAACGTGCCGCTCGTGCCGGTGCACCACATCCGCGGGCACATAGCGGCGAACTACCTCGCCTTCCCGGAGCTCGAGCCGCCCTTCCTCTGCCTTGCCATCTCCGGCGGGAACACCATGCTCGTGGACGTGCGCGGGTACACCGACATGCGCGTCCTCGGCGCCACGAGGGACGACGCCGCCGGCGAGTGCTTCGACAAGACGGCGCGCGTGCTCGGCCTGCCGTATCCCGGCGGGAAGCCGCTCGACGAACTCTCCCAGGGCGGGGACGACCGGAAATACCCTCTCCCCATAGGCCATGTGGAGGGCATGCCGTATGAGATGAGCTTCTCCGGGCTGAAGACCGCGGTGATAAACCTTGTCCACACCGCTGAGCAGCGCGGGGAGGAGATAGACCGCGCCTCGCTCGCGGCCAGCTTCTGCCGTGCAGTGAGCGAGAGCCTGGTCCCGCGCACCATGGCCGCGGCGAAGGAGCTGGGCTACGGCAAGATAGCCGTGGCCGGCGGCGTTGCCGCCAATTCGCGCATCCGCCGGGATTTCGCCGCCGCGGCCGAGCGCTCGGGCGACAGGCTCTACATACCTCCGCTGAGGCTCTGCGGGGACAATGCGGCCATGATAGGCTCGCAGGGCTATTACGAATTCCTCGCAGGCGCGCGGGCCGGGGCGGACCTGAACGCCTGCGCGACCATGGAGCTCTGAGCAGATGGGCGTACACGAGGGGCACCGCGAGCGGCTGCGCCGCCGCTTTATCGAGCACGGGCTCGAAAATTTCGACGATGTAAACGTCCTCGAGCTTCTGCTCTTCTATGTCCGGCCGCGGCAGGACACGAACGAGACGGCCCACCGGCTCATAGACTATTTCGGCTCGATCGACCGCGTGTTCGACGCGCGGATCGACGACCTTGAGCGCGTTGAGGGCGTGGGAAGGGAGACGGCGGTCTTCCTCCGCCTGATACCGCAGGTGAGCCGCCGGTACATGGAGCGCAAGTGGAGCCCCGGCGAGGTGATGGACACCTCGGCCGCGGCGGGGCAGTTCCTCGTCCCGCTCTTCGCGCACGAGAAGAGCGAGGTGGTGTACGTCATCTGCCTCGACAGCCGCTGCGGGTATATAAACTGCCGCGCCATGGCGCGCGGCACGGGCAATTTTGCCGAGGTCAGCACGCGCAGCATGGTGGAGTACGTCCTCGGGCAGAACGCCGCGAAGGCCATCGTGGCGCACAACCACCCCTACGGCCTCGCCCTGCCGTCAAGGGAGGACGAGCTCGCCACGGAAAAGCTGATGACCGCGCTCGCCGCCGTGGAGGTGGACCTTGTGGACCACATCATAGTCGCAGGCAGGGACTTTGTCTCCCTTGCAGACAGCGGCCTGCTCGAGCACGCCCGGGAGCGCCTGAGCTCGAGGGGGAGAGGCGCCGCCCTCCGGCAGGATTAGCGCCGTGCATACTATCCTTCACGCCGCCGCGGGGAATAATATGCTCCACGTTATGTAAACTTCGTCCCCCGGAGTTTTCAACATGCCGGGTCCGGGGGAGCGGCGATATTGCGGCCTGGACCGCGTAAAATCAGGCTTTGCGCCCGGGGAGGCTGTTGAAAACCCTGTTGATAATGTTGATAACTCTCTGAATAGCCTCTGTGCAGCGTCAGTTATGTCAATGGTATTCGCGCCGCGGCGGGTGTGCGGCGGGTCGGAAAAGGTCGATAAACTCGCGGAATCGAAACGGGAAAGCAGCGGCAAGCGATGTGCACGGGCAGGATTTGATGCATGATTACACTTTGTAATTGATTTGTAAGAAAGCAAAAAGCTGTTGACTTTACCCCGGCTCTATGATAAAATTTTCAGGCGCGAAAAAGGCGCGCTGGCATAGCTCAGTCGGTAGAGCAGCTGATTCGTAATCAGCAGGTCGTGTGTTCGAGTCACATTGCCAGCTCCA
>LBJMR02800__coassemble_1225_pt1 | contig 12698 bp, 12 predicted proteins | sample LBJMR02800__metabat2_low_PE_004 | metagenome-assembled genome bin LBJMR02800
CTAGTTTAGCACGTTCGTTCATTCGCCGCTACACGTCGCGGGGTTTGACGGTTACTTTGCTATGTCCGGTTTAGCATGTGTGGCAACGTTTGACGGTTACTTTGACATGGGCATATGTATTGATTTTGCGGCTATTATTTTTGAAAATTTATTGCTTCACACGCAGGAGGTCACTGGTTCGAGTCCAGCAGTCTCCACCATGGAAAAATCTCCCGGGAGCGTGATGCTCCCGGGAGATTTTCTATTTCAGCCCACTGCTGACGTGGGGCCTGAGGCGCAGCCTACAAAAACCCAGGCGTGCCGCCCGCGCCCGATGATGGGCCGCAGCACTCTCGTCGTGGGAGTTGCCTGCGCGCTCGCCGCGCTCATATTCTGACTGTCCGCCCCGCCCGGGGCGGCTTTTTCTGCCCTTTGCCACGCGCAAAGCGCGATATTCAAGGCATTGCGCGGCTCACGCCCAGTCCCTCTCGGCCAGCCGCTCGTAGTGCTGGTACAGCACGCCGAAGCGGTAGATGTAATTCGGCTTCCAGGGCTTCGCCTTGCCGCAGAAGTGGAGGATCGAGGTGTTCTGCATCACCCAGCGCGAGTTCTGCTCCCCGGAGCTGCGCAGCATATAGTTATTGTAGTTGCGCGCGTCATAGTTCCACACCGCGTCATCCACCGGCAGCACCCTGTCTCCATACATCGCGTTGAGCAAATCCTGGTCAGGCATGACGAGCTCACGGCGGTGCCCCCGCACGAAGTCAAAGAGCTCGCCCGTGCTTATCTCCCTCCGGCACGCGGCGAGGTCCATCAGCAGAACGCCGGAATTGTAGTAGTCGTGGTCCGTGCCGAGGCGCAGGCGGTTCACGTTGTTGGCAAGCTCCGTCTTGCCCGTGTGCGCGGCGGCGGCAAACATGTTCCCGCGCAGGTCTGTCTCCCAGAGCGCGCGTAGCGGGTTTATCACCAGTATGTCCGGGTCAAGGTAGAGCACCCTGTCCACGTTTTCCGGCAGCAGCCCGCCGGCGAGCAGGCGGTAGTACATCTCCTGCGGGTAAGTAGAGGTCACGGGCGCGCCCTCAAAGAGCGCCTCGTCCACCGTGACCGGCGAAAAGGCCCAGCCCCGCTTCGCGCTCCACTCCGCGAGGCGCTCCAGCCCGCTCTCCGGCAGGCCGGAGTGCATGACATAGAGCTCGAAGCACTCGCCGGGGTTATTTACGGCTATGCTCGTGAGCAGCACTCGCAGCTGCGGCAGGTAGTTCTCATCAAGGGCAAAGAGCAGGCGTATTGCGTCCATGCGCCCTTACCTCCTCGCAAGGCCGCTTAGAGCCAGCACGATGCCGTCAACGCCCAGCAATATCAGATAGAAGCCCACCATGAACGAGAGCGTGAACATGGAAACGAAGGGGTCGAAGAACATCATTATGCCGACGATCAGGCCGAGGATGTTCACAACAAGCGCAAAGTAATAGTATGCGTTCCCCGCCACAAGCCTTGTCAGCCCAAGGTTCATCAGCCTGGATATGCAGTGGCAGATGAACCACATCGGGAAGAGCAGCGTAAGGGCAAGAACGCCTGCCAGCGGCTCGAGCAGGATCATCACACCGGCAATCACGCTTATTATCCCGGTCACCAGCGAGGCAACCGGCCCGAAGCCCGTCCTTCTTTCCAGTTTTACATATACAACGATGTCGAGCACTCCCATGAGCACGGCAAGCAGTCCATAAATGATTACAGCGCTTTCGAGCGTGGCTGACGGATTGGCGAGCGTATAAACGCCAAAAACTACAAGGAGCGTGCTTACTATAAGCTCGCACACTGCAAAGCCCTTGCTTTTATACATTTTCTTACCTCCAGGACTATATTTTTTCACAAATTCATGATACAATGCATTGTTGATTTGAGTTAGGAGAACTTCTATGGCTATTGACACCAAGCAGATGATAACCGCCAAGCTCTTCGAGCTGCTAAACCGCGAGAAGCCGGAGAGCATATCCGTCAAGCGCCTCGTGGAGGAGTGCGGCATAAGCCGCCAGACCTTCTATTACCACTTCAAGGATATCATCGACGTTATGGAGTGGGGCTGCGAGTGCGCGATGAAAAGGGCGTTTGAAAGCAGCATGCAGGCCGAAACGCCCCGCGAGGCTATCACCGCCTTTATCGTTGAGGCCGTGAACCACCGCAGCGAGATCACGCATCTGCTCTCGAGCCAGTACAGCCACGAGCTTTCCCAGATAATGCAGAAGGCCGTCAGGGCCTATCTCTGGAATATGTTCGATACCATGTTCCCGAACTCCACCCTCTCTGTTGCGGACACCGAGGTCGCGATAGATTTCTTCACCGGCGGCATCACAGGTCTTATCCTCGGCAACTATGCGAAGCGGGATTTGGATACCGGAGTCCTCGCCGATCAGATATACCGCCTGCTATCCGGGCAGATACGTGAAGCTCTCGGCTTCCCGCCCTCCGCGACTGAATAATAAACCGGGGGCACGCAAAACGCCACTTATAATTTCCCGGCTGTGTCCTGTCACATTCCCGGAAGTGTACAAGTCCTGTACACTTCCGGTTTTTTGTCAATACAGGGCGGCAAAATTATAAGTGGCGCTTTTTCATGCGCCGGTGTACGATTGGCGCATCCCAAAGGAAAGGGTGATAGAAATGACGCCTGAACGCGGCGCGTTTTCCGCAAAGCTCGCCGAGCTGGATGCGGCGTATGGGCGGTTGAACAGCTGCCTGCGGCAGCTCCAGAGCGCGGACGCCTCCGAGCTCAAGAACCAGCTAAGGGCGCTGGACGAGGAGGACCGGCGCTGCAGCGAGGCTCTGGAAACAGGCGCCGGGAGCCGCCTGCCCTTCGCCGCGGCGCTTGCAAAGCTGCAGCTGAAATATGAACGCGGCGTGGACGACCTGCTCTCGAGCGAAATAGACTCCGGGCTGGACAGCTTCGGGAAGTTCGAGGCCTCCGCCCTCACGGCGGAGCACATGATAGACGTCGCCACCTCCGCCTGCCGCCACGCGCTCATGGCGGCCACGGCGGCCCTGCTCTGGCAGAGCGAAAGCGAAAACAAAAAACAAGCGAGGAACAGCCAATGCTCAAACTGATCAGGAAAATGCGCCGAAGCGACGTGCTGATGGCGCTCGTCTGCTCCGTGCTGGTGCTCGGGCAGATATACTTTGACCTTGAACTGCCCGACTATATGAGCGACCTTACCGTCCTCATAGAAACGCCGGGCAGCACGATGTCCGACATACTGCACACCGGGCTTGAAATGCTCGGCTGCACGCTCGCGAGCGCGGCGCTGTGCATACTCTGCGGCTATCTGACGGCGAAGGTCGCCGCCGGCTTCGCGCTGACGACGCGCGAGCGCGTGTTCAACAAAATCGCCGACTTCGGCCAGCACGAGATGATGAGCTTTTCCGTGCCGAGCCTGATAAACCGCACGACCAACGACATAACTCAGGTGCAGATGGTAATTGCAATGGGCCTGCAGCTCCTGATAAAGTCGCCCATCATGGCCGTGTGGGCCGTAATAAAAATAATAGACAAGAGCTGGGAGCTCTCGGTCATAACCGCCGGGTTCATCGTGGCGCTGCTCATGGTGATGGTCATAGTCATCGCGCTCGTCGTGCCGCGCTTCCGCCGCGTGCAGAAGCTGACTGATAAAATCAACCTTGTAGCTCGCGAGAACCTCACCGGCATCAACGTGGTGCACGCCTACAACGCCGAGGACTACCAGAACGAGAAGTTTGAAAAGTCCAACTCCGAGCTGATGCGCACGCAGCTTTTCAACCAGCGTACCTTCGCCTTCCTCACCCCGGTGATGCAGCTCGGCATGAATGCCCTCGCGCTCGTCATCTACTGGGTAGGCGCGTCGCTGGTGAACGCCGTCCCCGCCGAGGACACCGCCGTGAGGCTCGAAACCTTCAGCAACATCGTCGTGTTCGGCACCTACGCCACTTACGTCATCATGTCGATCATGATGCTTGTCAGCATCATAATGCTCCTGCCCGCGGCGCAGGTCTCCGCCCAGCGAATAAACGAGGTGCTGGGCTCCAAGACCGATATACACGAGGGCACGCGCAGCGACTCCCCCGAGACCGGCACCGTGGAGTTCCGCCACGTTTCCTTCCACTACCCGGACGGCGGCGACGTGCTCGAGGACATCAGCTTCAAGGCCAACCGCGGCGAGACCGTCGCCTTCATCGGCGCCACCGGCTCCGGCAAGACCACGCTGGTCAGCCTTATCGCCCGCTTCTACGACGCGACCGAGGGCGAGGTGCTCGTCGACGGCGTGAACGTAAAGGACTATACCTTCGACGCGCTCTACGACCGCGTGGGCTACGTCACTCAGAAGGCCGTGCTGTTTTCCGGCACCGTGAAGAGCAACGTCCTCTTTGGCAAGAGCCGCGGCGGGCGGGGCGACGCCGACGTCGGCAAGGCCCTTGACCTTGCTATGGCGAGCGAATTCGTCGACAGGCTGCCGCAGGGCATGGATTCGCCCATAGCCCAGGGCGGCACGAACGTCTCCGGCGGGCAGAAGCAGCGCCTGAGCATAGCCAGGGCGCTGGCGAGGGAGCCCGAGATCCTCATCTTCGACGACTCCTTCTCCGCGCTCGACTACCGCACCGACGCCGCGCTCCGCGCGGGGCTGAAGAGCGAGCTCGGCAGCACCACCCGCCTGATAGTCGCCCAGCGCATCGGCACAATACGCAACGCGGACAAAATAATCGTCCTTGACGACGGCAAGGCCGTGGGCATCGGCACGCATGACGAGCTCATGCAAAACTGCCCGGTCTATCAGGAAATCGCCCGCTCGCAGCTCTCCAGCGAAGAGCTCGGTGCGTAAGGAGGGACCGAAATGAGCAAGAATACGGAAAGAAAACACTCCATAGCGGACGTGCTGCGCAGGCTCTTCAGCTACAACGGCAAGCTGAAGCTGCCGATGGCGGTCGCCCTGCTCTTCGCCGCGGCCGGCGCCGTGCTCACAATAGTCGGCCCGAGCCTGCTCAGCGATATCACCGACATAATCTCCAATTCGCTGTTCGCGGAAATCGACCTCGCGGCGATAGGCGATATCGGCATGAAGCTGCTCGCGCTATATCTTGTCAGCGCCGTGCTCACTTATGTGGAGCACTATATTATGTCAACCGTCACCCTCGAGCTCTCCCGCGACCTGCGCCGCGACCTCTCGCGCAAGATAAACGTCGTGCCGATGAGCTATTTCAACACGGTGTCGCACGGCGACATCCTCAGCCGCGTCACCAACGACGTAAGCACGCTCCAGCAGGCCCTTGCAAACAGCCTGCCGAGCATGATAAGCGCCGCCGCGCAGTTCGTCGGCTGCCTTATCATGATGTTCGCCACGGAGTGGCGCATGGCGTCCGCCGCCGTGGCGGTCACGCTCGTGGGCTTCATTATCATGGGCATCGCCATGCTGCGCTCGCAGAAATACTTCACCGCCAGGCAGGATAACCTCAGCACGCTGAACGGCTATGTCGAGGAGATGTACTCCGGCCACGACGTCGTGCGCATTTCCCGGGCAAACGACCAGATAAAAGAGACCTTCAGCGGCATGAACGACGACCTTTACGACGCCGATTGGCACAGCCAGTTCCTCTCCGGCATAATGCAGCCGCTCATGACCGTCATAGGCAACCTCGGCTACGTAGCGGTCTGCGTGATAGGCGCCGCGCTCGTCATGGACGGGGAGATAGGCTTCGGCGTGATCGTTGCATTTATAATGTATGTGCGCCTCTTCACCTCCCCGCTCAGCACCCTGGCGCAGGGCATGACGCAGATGCAGACCGCGGCGGCCGCCGGCGGGCACATTTTCGATTTCCTCGGCGCGGAAGAGCTGCCGGAAGAGACCGGCAAGCGAAGCGCCCCGCAGGAGGTCAGGGGCGAGGTCGATTTCGAGCACGTGCGCTTCAGCTATCCGAACAACCCGGGGAAGACAATCATAAAGGACTTCTCCGCCCACGTGGAGCCCGGGCAGAAGGTCGCCATCGTCGGCCCCACCGGCGCGGGCAAGACCACGCTCGTGAACCTGCTCATGCGCTTTTATGAGGTAAACAGCGGCACTATAAAGATTGACGGAATACCCACAAACGAAATGACGCGCGAGAGCGTCCACAACCTCTTCGGCATGGTCCTGCAGGACACCTGGCTGTTTGATGGCACCGTGCGCGAAAACCTTGTGTACAACAAGACCGGCGTCACCGACGGGCAGCTTGAAAAGGCCTGCCGCGCCTGCGGCATATACCACTTCATCGAAACGCTGCCGAAGGGCTTTGACACCGTTCTTGACGACTCCATCGCCATATCCGCCGGCCAGAAGCAGCTCCTGACCATCGCCCGCGCGATGATACAGGACAACCCGATGCTGATACTCGACGAGGCCACCAGCAGCGTTGACACCCGCACGGAGCTCATAACCCAGCGCGCGATGGACTCCCTGACGGCCAACCGCACCAGCTTTGTTATTGCCCACCGCCTGAGCACGATAAAGAACGCCGATCTCATCCTCGTTTTGAAGGACGGCGACATCATCGAGCAGGGCACACACGAGGAGCTGCTCGCAAAGGGCGGCTTCTACGCGGGGCTCTACATGAGCCAGTTCGAAAAAACCGCCTGAAACCCGCCTGTATCCGGCCAAATGTCCGCCGGACCGCCCCGAGGATTCCCCGGGGCGGTTTTGCGTCCTCGCAGGAAAATTTCCCCCTCCCGCGGCCAGACTCGTTGCAAAGCATGCGGTTTTGGATTATAATCTGCTGTAATCACACGGAAACAGGAGGCAACGGCATGAGTTCTGAATACATGACCCTGCCCGAAGAGCCGCGCTCCGGCGGCAGCACAGCCGGCGAAGAGCCGCACGGAGGCGGCCGCGGCGCGGAAAAAGAGCGGCCGGAAGGCGGTTCCGACGCCGTCGTCTGCCCCAACTGCGGCGAGCCCAACGCCCCGGGCGCGAAATACTGCGGCCTCTGCGGCGAGCAGCTTCCCATAACGCGCTGCTACTGCCCCGACTGCGGCCGGAGCTACGGAGCGGAGATAGCCTACTGCGTCGAGTGCGGCACTATGACCCTGCCGGGCGACCCTCCACGCAAAAAGGAGCGGTGCGAGCGCCCCGGCCGGCGCAATGAGCGCCTGTCCGACAGGAGCTGGCTCGTCACGCTCATTCTCAGCGCCGTCCTCGGCGTGTTCGGCGTCCACCGCTTCTACGCCGGCAAGATAGGCACCGGCATACTCTATCTGCTCACGTTCGGCTGCTTCGGCATTGGCTGGCTGGTTGACATAATTACCATCGCCTGCGGCGGGTTCAGGGACAAATACGGCAACCTCATCAGGAGCTGAGGCGGAGAGCGGCCCATGATGATCGACACGACCGCCCTCACCGCCCCGCCGGAGGACTACGCCTCGCTGAGCGTGGAGCCGGAGGGCCTCTCCCCGCTCGGATACAGGGTCTTTTTCGTCTCGTCCGTTAAAATCCACCGCGGGGCCGAGGAGGGCACTTTCAGCTGCTACGCAAAATGCGGCCCTCCCGGCCCCGTGTCCGCTTCCGGGCGGCGCGGCAGGCCGCGCGACTCCGAGGACGAGCTGCTCCCGGCGGAGGCGGCGCTGCGCGAGCTGCTCAGCTTCGCCGGCGGCGCCACGCTGGTAATACACGGCGAGGACGGCGCCGGCTTCCTCCGCGGCGCGGCCGAAGGATGGGACGGGCTTCCCTGCCCTGTTGCGGATCTGCTTGAGCTCGCCAGGCAGCGCCTGCCGCACCTTCCGTCGCACACCCTGCCGGAGCTGCGGCGCTATTTCGGCGCGGGAAATACGGGCTCCCGGCTGCCCAACGCGAGGGCGATAGCCGTGGCCTTTGAGCGCTGCTGCCGGCTTGAGCCCGCGCCCGGCGTCCCGCGGACATGGCTGCCGGAGGTCCCTCCCTGCCCTCCGCGTCCCGCGCCGCCGCGCGGTTTTCCCGAGATACGGAGGCTGGATTTCGAGCACCCGCTCTTCGCCAAGGCCGTTGTGTTCGCCGGTTCGCTCGTCACGCCGCGGCGCGAGCTCTCCCGCCTGGCGGCGGAGAGGGGCGCCACCGTCCGGGCGCGGGTTTCGCCGCTGACGGACATGCTCGTGGCCGGGGCGAACTGCGCCGGGAGCCTTGAGCGGGCGCACGCCCTGAACGCCGCCGGCCGCGCGCGGATAGAGATAATAAGCGAGGAGGAATTCGTACGCCTCGCCCGCAGCGGCACCGAGGAGCTCCCTCCCGGCCCCTGCGAAGGGCCGGAAGGAACTTGACCGCCGATGCACACCGCCCCGCGGGCAGCTTTGACGCTGCCCGCGGGGCTCTTTCGCGCGCCGCCGGGGCCATGGGCATTTGGCGCTTGTTTTTCCCCACTTTTGATGATATAATTTCTTGATGTCCAGGCGCTTTCCCCACATTGCCGCAGGAAAGGAGGCGATGCGCATGAGGACCAGGAACATACTCACATCCTTCGCTTTCATCATGCTCACCCTCTTCCTCATACTCATCATAGCTTCCCGCACCTCGGAGGCCGGCGGTGTGAACCTCTTCGGCGAGGTGAGCACGGAGCCGGACAACCTCTTCGGCGACATAAGCATCCCCGGCGTCACCACGACGCCCGAGCCCACCGTGCGGCCCACCGTCTACAAGCCGGACGTGGACATCACGAGCTGGGAGTTCATCCTCGCAAACAGCGACCACAATATAGGCACCTATTCCCCGCCGCAGACCGGCAGCATAGAGGGCACGGCGCAGTATTTCGACGTCCGCGCGATGGACGCGCTGCTCGCTTTCATTCAGGGCGCACGGGACGCAGGGTTCACACCTTATATAATGACAGCATACATCAACTACTCCTCGCAGGAGTACATCTTTAACGGCAGGGCCAGCCAGATCGCCTGGGGCGGAACCTATACATACGAGGAGGCCGTTGAAATCGCCAAAACCGTCGTCGCCTACCCCGGCACCAGCGACCACCAGACCGGCCTCGCCGTGGACATCACGGACAGGTACTACTCCTCGCTCAGCTCCGCGAACATCGACGAGGACCTGCTCGACTGGCTCGCCGAGCACTGCGCGGAATACGGCTTCATACTGCGCTACCCCGCGCTGAAGGAGAGCGTCACCGGCCGGAACGAGCCCTATCACTTCCGCTATGTCGGCACCACCGCGGCGGAGTACATCATGGAGCGCGGGCTCTGCCTGGAGGAATTCATAGAGCTCTATGAGTAAAAAATTCTTGACTATTCTTGTGCAATATGCTACAATTCAAATTCGCGTGGTATAGCCACGCCTAAATCCGGTTTTTCACCCGTTTTTTACAAAAGCGGCTGAAAATACACAGTTTTGAGGAAAGGAGGAAAACCATGCCGACATTTAACCAGCTCGTGAGGAAGGGCCGTGAGAAGACCACTTACAAGTCCACCTCTCCCGCCATGCAGAAGGGCCTCAACACCCTGAAGAACTGCGAGACCAACCTTTCCAGCCCCCAGAAGCGCGGCGTCTGCACCGCGGTGCGTACTTCGACCCCCAAAAAGCCGAACTCCGCCCTGCGTAAGATCGCCCGTGTCCGTCTGACCAACGGCTATGAGGTTACGGCCTACATCCCCGGCGTTGGACACAACCTGCAGGAGCACTCCGTCGTTATGATCCGCGGCGGCCGTGTCAAGGATCTCCCCGGCGTGCGCTACCACATCATCCGCGGTACGCTCGACACCCAGGGCGTCGACGGACGCAGGCAGGCCCGCAGCAAGTACGGCGCCAAGCGTCCCAAGGCGGGCAAGAAGTAATAGGCAGACATGCCCTGTTTGATTGATATTTACTTATCGTATCGACCGGGGCGCATACGGGAGGCCGCCCGACCTGGCGGCCGCACGAGTACCGATGAAGTCATTTTTTAATGAAGGAGGGAAGTATAGTGCCCAGAAGAGGTAACGTTCCCAAGAGAGAGATCTTGCCGGATCCTGTATACAACAGCGTGCTGGTGACCAAGCTCATCAACAGCATCATGCTGGACGGCAAGAAGGGCGTCGCACAGAAGGTCGTGTACGGTGCTTTTGATATAATAAAGGAGAAGACCGGCAAGGACCCCCTTGAGGCCTTCACCGAAGCCATGAACAACATCATGCCCAGCCTCGAGGTCAAGGCCCGCCGCGTCGGCGGCGCCACCTATCAGGTGCCTATCGAGGTCAGGCCCGAAAGGCGTCAGACCCTCGGCCTGCGCTGGCTGACGATGTTCGCCCGCAAGCGCGGCGAAAAGACCATGAAGGAACGCCTGGCCGGCGAGATCATGGACGCCTGCAACAACACCGGCGCCGCTGTCAAGCGCCGCGAGGATACCCACAAGATGGCCGAGAGCAACAAGGCCTTCGCCCATTTCAGGTGGTAATCGTAATCAACCTAAGGAGCATAGACAATGCCCAGAGAATTTTCTCTTGAAAACACACGGAATATCGGCATAATGGCTCACATCGACGCCGGCAAGACCACGACGACGGAACGTATTCTTTTCTACACCGGCGTCAACTACAAGCTCGGCGAGGTGCACGAGGGCAACGCCACCATGGACTGGATGGAGCAGGAGCAGGAGCGCGGCATCACGATAACCTCCGCCGCCACCACCTGCCACTGGAAAGGCCGCCGGCTGAACATCATCGACACCCCGGGGCACGTCGACTTCACCGTTGAGGTCGAGCGCAGCCTGCGCGTCCTTGACGGATGCGTCACTGTTCTCTGTGCCAAGGGTGGTGTCGAGCCCCAGAGTGAAACCGTCTGGCGCCAGGCCGACCACTACAATGTCCCGAGGCTCATCTATGTAAACAAGATGGACATCATGGGCGCGAATTTTTACAATGTGGTCGACATGGTGCATGACCGGCTGAAGGCCAACGCCGTCCCCATACAGCTTCCCATCGGCAAAGAGGCCGACTTCCGCGGAATCATCGACCTGGTCGACATGAATGCCGACGTTTACTACGATGACCTGGGCAAGGATATGCGCGTGGAAGATATCCCGGCCGACATGCGCGAGCTCGCCGACAAGTACCGCGTAAACCTGCTCGAGGCCGTCAGCGACTTCGACGACGAGATCATGGAGCTCTATCTCGAGGGCGAAGAGGTCCCGTCGGATATGATAAGGTCTGCGATACGCAAGGCGACCATCGCCGGCAAGATGGTCCCGGTGGTCTGCGGCACGTCCTATAAGAACAAGGGCGTGCAGAAGCTGCTCGACGCCATCGTAGACTATCTGCCCAGTCCGCTGGACATCCCCCCGGTCGAGGGCGTGAACCCCAAGACCGGAGAGACCGAGACCCGTCCCGCCAGCGACGAAGCCCCGTTCTCCGCCCTGGCATTCAAGATCATGACCGACCCCTATGTCGGCAAGCTTGCGTTCTTCCGCGTATATTCCGGCACGGTAAACGCCGGCGAAACCGTTATCAACGCCACAAAGGGCCAGCGTGAGCGCCTCGGCCGCATCCTGCTGATGCATGCCAACCACCGCGAGGATCTCCAGACCGCCTACTCCGGCGACATCGCCGCCGCCGTCGGCCTGAAGAACACCACCACCGGCGACACTCTGTGCAGCGACAAGAATCAGATAGTGCTCGAGAACATGGAGTTCCCCGAGCCCGTCATCCGCGTCGCAATCGAGCCCAAGACCAAGGCCGGTCAGGAAAAGATGTCCATCGCCCTTGCCAAGCTGGCTGAGGAGGACCCCACCTTCAAGACCTATACGGACGAGGAGACGGGCCAGACCATAATCGCCGGTATGGGCGAGCTGCATCTGGAAATAATAGTAGACAGGCTTCTGCGTGAATTCAAGGTAGAGGCCAACGTGGGCAAGCCGCAGGTCTCCTACAAGGAGACCATCACCCGCCCGGCTACTGTGGACACAAGGTATGTCCGCCAGACCGGCGGCCGCGGCCAGTTCGCGCACGTCAAGCTTACCATCGAGCCGAACGAGTCCGGAAAGGGCTATGAGTTCGTCGATGAAATACACGGCGGTGCGATTCCGAAGGAATATATCCCCTGCGTGGATCAGGGCATCCAGGGGGCGATGGAATCCGGCGTTCTCGGCGGCTATCAGGTCGTCGACGTCAAGGCCACGCTCATCGACGGCTCCTTCCACGAGGTGGACTCTTCCGAGCTCGCGTTCAAGATCTGCGGCAGCATGGCCTTCAAGGAGGCCATGGCAAAGGCGGGCCCGACCCTGCTCGAGCCCATCATGAAGGTCACCGTGACCGCGCCTGAGGAGTATATGGGCGACGTCATGGGCGACATCAACGCCCGCCGCGGGCAGATTTCCGGCACCGACATCAGGAACGGCGCCGCGATCATCACCGCGAATGTGCCTCTGAGCACCATGTTCGGCTATGCCACCGACCTGCGCAGCAAAACGCAGGGCCGCGCAAACTACAGCATGGAGCCCAGCCACTTCGTGGAGCTGCCCAAATCCCTGCAGGAAAAGCTTATCGGCAACCGGGGCTGAGCCTCGACGACTGATAAAATGCCGCATCAGTAAAATCAATCAATTATTGAGGAGGATACTAAAATGGCTAAGCAGGTATTCAACCGCACCAAGCCCCACGTCAACATTGGCACCATCGGCCACATTGACCACGGCAAGACCACTCTGACCGCAGCTATCACCAAGGTCCTGAACATGGCTGACCCCGACGCCGCTTCCTACACCGCCTACGACCAGATCGA
>LBJMR02800__coassemble_1256_pt1 | contig 12468 bp, 11 predicted proteins | sample LBJMR02800__metabat2_low_PE_004 | metagenome-assembled genome bin LBJMR02800
GGAGAGGTGCGCCGTGTTCGACGACAGTACAGCCGCGCTCCGCGCGGCGGAGAGGGCCGGCATGACCGCGATAGCCGCGAGGCCGGAGGGCTTCAAAAATGCGCCGCTCCCCGGCGAATTGTGGGATTTATACGACGAAAACCGCACAAAAACCGGCCTGACGATGCGCCGTGGCGATGCGGCCCCCGCCGGGCTCTACCACCTCTCCGTCAGCGGCTGGATAGCGGACTCGCGTGGGCGCATCCTGCTGACGCAGCGCGCCGCGCAAAAGAGCCATCCGCTGCTCTATGAGTGCACCGGCGGCTGCGTGTGCGCGCGCGAGGACAGCCTGACGGCCATCCGGCGCGAGATTTTTGAGGAGCTCGGGCTCGATATGGGCCCCGCGCCCGCCCGGCTGATTTACAGCGCGCGCCGCGAGGAGGATTTTTACGACGCCTATCTGTTCCCGGCCCCGGACCCGCTGCCCGCGCTCGTCCTGCAGCGCGAGGAGGTGGCAGACGCGAAGTGGGTGACATTCGGCGAGCTTCTGTCAATGCGCTCGCGCGGCGAGCTGCACCCCCTGCTGGATTACTGCGGCATCCTCGGCGCATATCTCCCCGCGCGAGGAGGGTGAGCCTCGGGCCGTGGCACTCAAGGGCCCCGGTTCGGATGAACCGGGGCCCTGTTTGCCTGGGTGTGAAGGAAGATCAGATTTTGACGGCTATGTTGAAAGCGTCGCCGGTGGCGAGCATGGAGTTGCCGGGGGCCTGGCGGGCCTCGCCTATCACATACACCTCGGGGACACACTCGCGGAGCTTCTCCTCAAGGGTGTTGTTGGACTTGTAGCCCATGGCGAGCACCACGGTGTCGTAGCCGCGCATGGAGCCCTCATCGCCGGTGACGGTATCGGTGAAGTCCACTCCGTCGGCGTAGAACTGCTTGACGCGGGCGTTTACGCGCTGGACGACCTTGTGCTTTTCAAGGTTTGCCATTATGTACTTGCGCGCCTCGGGGACGATGTCCTCACCGATCACCGGCTTCATCTCCACCATGTCGACGGCGTGCTCGCGCTCGGTCAGGAACTCGGCGGCCTCGCAGCCGACCATGCCGCCGCCCACGACGAGGGCGCGCTTGCCGGCGTCAAACTTGCCGGTGAGCAGGTCCTCGGCGGTGATGTATCCGCAGTCGGCCAGGCCGGGGATGGGCAGGCGCAGCGGCACGCTGCCGGTGGCGACGATTGCGGCGTCGGGCTTGAGGGAGGCTATCAACTCCGGCGTGGCCTCGGTGCCGGTGCGGATGTCCACGCCGGCGAGGCGGCAGCGCACGATCAGGCTGCGGATAGCGCCGGTGATCTCGCCCTTTCCGGGGGGATAGGCGGCGACGAGGAAGTGCCCGCCCAGCTCGGCGTCCTTTTCAATGAGCGTCACGCTGTGTCCGCGGCGGGCGCACAGCTCGGCGGCGTAGAGCCCGCCCGGGCCTCCGCCGATGACGACGACGTTCTTTTTCACTTCGGCGGGCTTTATCTCGCTCTCGCGGCCCACGGCGGGGTTCATGGCGCAGGTGATGGGGTTGCCCTTCAGCATGTTCGGCACGCAGCCGAGCAGGCAGGCTATGCAGGGGGTGAGCTGCTCGAGCTGGCCGTTGCGGGCCTTGTTGGGCAGCTCGGGATCGGCGATGCTCTGGCGGCCGAAGGCCACGAGGTCGGCGCGGCCCTGCTTTACGAGCAGCTCGGCGTACTGCGGCTCGGTGTAGCGCCCGACGGTGATCACCGGCACGCTGACGGCGCGCTTTATCTCGGTCACGAGCTCGGCGTTGAAGCCGCCGTGGGTGATGTTCGGCGCCCACATGAACTCGTCGTGGATGTGGATGGAGCGGCTGACATGTATGCCGTCCACACCGCACTCGGTCTCGAGGTAGGCGGCGATCGCGGCCGCGTCGTGCACGTCCACGCCGCCGTCGCCCTCGTCGCGGGCGTTTATGCGGCAGAGTATTGGCATGTTGCCGCCGGTCTTGCGGCGGATATTCTCTATTATGAGCCGCGGCAGGCGCATGCGGTTTTCAAAGCAGCCGCCGAACTCGTCCGTGCGCTTGTTGGTGCGGGCGGAGATGAAGGTGCTTACCAGATAGCCGTGGGCGCAGTGGAGCTCGACCATGTCTATCCCGGCGAGCTGCGCGCGGCGCGCGGCGTCGCCGTAGCACTCTATAAGCTTATAGACCTCCTCGCGCGGCATGGCCTCGGGGATCTCGCGCCCGGCGCTGGGCGCGATGGCGCTGGCCGCTTTGAGCGGGTAGCCGGTGAGCTTGCTGTTGCCCTCGGGGCCGGCGTGCTGGAGCTGGATGCTCACCTTCGCGCCGTAGGCGTGGCAGCGGTCGGCCACGGCCTTAAAGCTGGGCACGACGGCGTCGTCAAAAAGGCAGGGCTTGCGCGGGCCGCCCTTGGCCTGCTCGTATACGACTGTGGACTCGATCGTGATGAGCCCAAAGCCGCCCTTTGCGCGCGCCTCGTAATAGGCGGCGCTGCGCTCGCTCAGGGAGCCGTCGGTGTTGGCGAAATTGTTGCCCATGGGCGGCACGACGAAGCGGTTCGGGACCGTGACGGTGCCTATCTGTATGGGGGAAAACAGAGTGGGGAATCTGTTGTTCATGTCTCTTGCTCCTTTTTCTCTCGTAAAACCGTATTGCTTAAGCAAAGAACTTGTCCATTACCTCATCCGCGGGCATCTCCTGCCCGGTGTAGAGGCGGAAGCCCTCCACGCCCTGGCGCAGCAGCATGCCGATGCCGCCGATGGCGGTCTTGACCCCGGCCTCCTTGGCCTCGATTATCATGCGGGTCTCCTTGGGGTTGTAGACCGTATCGCAGACCACGAGGTCGCTCCGGAAGAGGCTTTTGTCGATTAGCGTCTCCTTCTCCAGCGGGGCCATGCCCACCTTGGTGGCGTTTACGAGGATGTCGCAGTTCTTCACGGCCTCGGCGAGGGCCTCGGTATCGAAGAGGTCGGTGACTGTGGCCCTGCAGGTCGGGATGCGCTCGGTTATCTTCTTCACGGTGAGCTCGGCGTTGGGGTAGAAGGTGTAGCCCTTGCGGTTGAAGATGTGTATCTCGCTCGCTCCGTCGACGGCGCACTGCATGGTGACTGCGGTGGCCGCGCCGCCCGCGCCGAGGACGACCATCTTCGCGCCCTTGACGTCCACGCCGTGGACGCGCAGGTTGGCGACGAAGCCGAGGCCGTCGGTGTTGTGGCCGGTGAGCGTGCCGTCGGGCTCCACGACGACGCAGTTGCTCGCGCCGATGAGCTCGCAGGCGGGGCTCAGGCGGTCAAGGTACTTGGTGACCTCGGTCTTGCAGGGCATGGTGACGTTGAAGCCGCCGCAGCCGAGCAGTTTGAGCGCGGCGACGGCCTCTCCGGTCTTCTCAAGCGGCACGTCGTAGGCGAGGTAGGCGGCGTTGATGCCCAGGCGGTCAAAGCTGTAGTTGTACATGGCGGGGCTTCCGCTGTGGCCCACGGGGCTGCCGATGAGGCAGTACATTTTGGTGTGTCCGTCTATGTTCATTGTGTCGTCCTCCAGTTATTAATTAGTGAAATAAAAACGCTTATTCTCAGCGTCCTCGGCGAGAGCGGGAGTGGATGGCCGGGCGAGCAGATTTTTTGTCAGGCGAAGCGTGGTCTCCGCAGGAATACTTTGTGTATTTCAAGGAGGCCCCGCGATGCATGGCGAAAAATATGCCGTTCGGTCGCCTCGAACCGCTCTCGTCGAGGATGCATAATCACTCGGCGCACATTTCGGGCCAGGCGGCCCTGAGCACTTCCTGAACGGCCTCGAAGTTGGCCCTCGCGGCGTTTGCGACGCCGGTGGAGAGTATCTCGTCGTTTATGACCTCGACGCCGACGACCTTCGGGTCGACGCCCTTTTCCCTGATCATCTTCACGAAGCCGGCGGTGTCGCCGCAGCCGCGCCCGGGCAGGACGCGCTCGTGCATGCTCTCGTCGCGGAGGACGACCTTGGCGTAGGGGTGGGGCAGCACGTCGTTGAGCTGGATGGAGACGATCTTCTCCGCCGGGATATCGGCGAGCAGGGCCTGGTCATAGGGCTGGTTGGCACGGATCCAGTGCCAGGAGTCGAGAATGAGCTTGGCGTTTTCCGCGCCGCTGCCCTTTACGACGGCCCAGGCGGTGCGCACGTCGGGGATGCCGCTGTAGGGCATTGGCTCCACGCCGATGGTGTACTTGCCCGCGCGCTGGCAGAGCTCGGCGAGCTTTTTGGCCGTGTGCTCGACGCTGTACTTCTCCATGAGGCCGCAGTTGATGTGGTTCACGCCGAAAAGCTCGCACATGTGGAAGCAGACCTGCTCCTTGTACATCTGCTCATAGCTGCGGCGCTCCTCGGCCCAGAGGGTGATGTACTCGACCTCGGTCACGGCGATATCATACTTTTTGAGGATGGCGAGGATATCATCGTCGTGCAGGCCCTCGGCGAGGGCGTCCACATAGGTCTCCGCGCGCAGGCCGATGCCCTCGAAGCCGGCGGCCTTCGCCGCGGCGACGCGCTCTTCAAACTTGCACTGGTCGCCCAGCGTCCAGCTGCTTACGGTAACGGGATTGGTCTTGCTCATTTTTGTTTTCCTCCCTAAGTTATTTCTCTGTCTCTCAGTTATTTACGGTTTCTCTCTGGAAGTCCTTGTCGAAACGGGCGTTGAGCACGACGGCGAGGGCCACGCCGATGACGGTCACGGCGATGTTGAAGAGCATGATGAGCCTCGGGCCGTCCGCGCCGCCGATGCTGGTGAGCAGCCCGGCGATGCTGAGCACGGCGTAGTTGGCGATGGAGGAGGCTATCATGACGATGCTGGTCATCACGGCGCGGTTTTTCGGGAACATCTCCACCGCGACGCTGGTGACGAGCTGCAGCACGCCGCCCGCGGCGAAGAAGCCCATCAGGAAGCCGGCGGGGTAGCAGATCCACGGCTGCTGCACGAGCAGCACGGCCACGAGGGTGACGACGCTCACGGCGGGGTAGATGATGAGTATCTTGCTGGGCTTGAGCCCCCTGGCAAGCAGCGCCGCGTTTACAAATAGCGCGAGGACGATGCCGATGGAGTAGAGCGACTGCACGCGGCTCGGGTCGGCGATGCCGTAGGATATTGCCAGCTCCTGATAGCAGTTGAGCCAGATCATGAAGGTCGTGGAGGTGGTGAAGCCGAGCACGATGAGTATAACGGCGCTGGGCGTAAACTTCATGCGCTCTTTTTTCTTCCCGCCGGCCGCCTTCGCCGCGCGCTCATACGGCGGGAATGGCAGGAAAACTATCGCCGCGCCCACAACGGCTATCAGCACGGCGCAGACGATGAAAATAGTGGAGAAGGGCAGGTTCGCCGCGGCCACATAGCCGATGGCGAAGGGCAGCAGGAACTGCGCGATGGAGATGCTGAGCTTGGTGAATATGTTCGCTATGGTGCCCTTTTCCCTGAATATCTCCATGCAGCTCGGCGTGATGCTCACGTCGAGGAAGCCGTTGGCCGCGCCGGCAACGATGCCGAGTATGTAGGCCAGCACATAGCTGCGGGTGAAGCACACGGCCCCGAAGAACACGAGGTAGCAGGCGCAGCCGATGAGCGCGGGCACGCGGCGGCCGTAGCGGTCGGAGATGGGCCCGGCAAAGGGATAGGTTATCAGCCGCCCGAGGCCCAGCGCGGCGATGACCGCGAGGACGCCGGAGACGTCGTAGGTGCCGTCGGCGAGCATCGCGCTGCCCCAGAGGGCCGCCAGCTCCTGCTTGTAGTGGCTCATTATTGAGCTCGCCACGCCGAGGACGAAATAGGTCATATACAGCGCGAAGGCCGTGGGGTAATATTTCTTCATGCTCATCTCTTTTTCCACTCTTCCTTATCTGTAAATGGCGTCGCAGACCTCGTCCACGGGCATTTCAAGGCCGGTGTACAGCTTGAAGCTCGCCGCGCCCTGCTCCACCAGCATCCCGAGCCCGTCGAACGTGACGCAGCCGGCGGCCTTGGCCTCGCGGAGCAGCCTTGTCTCCTCGGGGTCGTACACGACGTCCGTGACGATGAGCCCGGGGCGGAGCATCGTGAGGTCGGTTATCAGGCTCTCGCCGTCCATGGGCTTCATGCCCACGCGGGTGGCGTTGGTGAGGATGTCGCTCGTGCCGATGCTCGCGCGCAGCGCGTCCGCGTCGTCGAGGTCGTTGAGCGTGATCCGGCACCCGGGAGCGGCCTCGCCGATCGTCTCAAGGTTGTGAAGGGCCCTTTCCCAGAAGCTGTCGCGCTTGTTGAACACGCGGATCTCCTTCGCGCCCTCCAGCGCCGCCTCGATGGCGATCGCGCTGGCCGCGCCGCCCGCGCCGAGCAGCGTCACGGTCCTGCCGGCGATCTCCACACCGCCGCGGCGGAGCTCCCCGGTGTAGCCCATGCCGTCGGTGACATAGCCGGTGAGCCTGCCGTCCCTGTTCACTATGGTGTTGACAGAGCCGATGGCCCGGCTGGCGGGGCTGACCTCGTCCAGATAGGGGATGACCGCGTTTTTGAGCGGCATGGTCACGTTCGCGCCCATTACGTTGAAGGTGCGCAGCGCATTCACGGCGTCGGCTACCTTTTCCATCGGGACGTCGAAGGCGAGATAGGCGCAGTTGAGGCCGTACTTTTCAAAGCAGTAGTTGTACATCGCGGGGGATTTGGAGTGGCCCACGGGCGTTCCTATCAGCCCGAGCAGCCTTGTGTGTCCGTCAATGTTCATTTCAAGCTATCCTTTCTGCCCCTCGGCCGGGGGTTTCTGCGTTGAGCATAGCGCTCTGACGAATAATTAACAAATGAATAAAATTTAATAAACTATAGATTTTTTCTATCGAAAATGTTAGAATATTGGCGCATGGAGGTGTTGAAATGAACCTGTTCCACCTGCGCTATTTCGTCAAACTGGCCCACACGAAGCACTATACCCGCGCGGCGGAGGAGCTGTGCATCACCCAGCCCAGCCTGAGCCACGCGATAAACCAGCTCGAAACCGAGCTCGGCCTCCCGCTCTTCGAGCGCTCCGGGCGCAACACGGAGCTGACGCGCTTCGGCGAGCAGTTCCTTGAAACGGCGGAGCACAGCCTGTCCGTGCTCGACTCCGGCGTGGACGTGCTCAAGCGGGAGGCGCGGGGCGAGGGCCTTATCCGCCTCGGCTTTCTGCGCACGCTGGGCACGGAATTCGTGCCCGGGCTCGCGCGCGGCTTTCTGGACAGGCACCCGGACAAGGACATCCGCTTCACCTTCTCCACCGGCAACGGCCTTACCAGCGGCCTGCTGGACGGCCTCACAGAGCGGCAATTTGACCTCGTGTTCGCCTCAAAGCCGCCCGAAAACAGCTGTTTTGACGCCGTGGCGGTCGCCGAGCAGGACATCGTCCTCATCGTCCCGCGCGGCCACCCCCTGTCGGGCAGGCACAGCGTGGCGCTGGAGGAGACCCTGCCGTATCCGCAGGTGTTCTTTTCGCCGGCGTCGGGCATGCGCCGCATAGTCGACGGGCTCTTCGAGCAGATCGGCGCTTCGCCGGACATCGCCTATGAAACGGCCGAGGACCAGGTCGTCGCCGGGCTCGTCGCCCGGGGCTTCGGCATCGGCGTCGTGCCGTACATGGACCTCCTGCTGCGCCTCGACGTCAAAATAATCCAGATATCCCGGCCGGACTGGGAGCGCAGCTTCTACATGATCAGCGACAGCCGCGGCTTCCTCTCGCCCGCCGTGCGCAGCTTCCGGAAATATGTCCTCGAGGCCTGTTCGGACTACATTGGGCAAGGTGCTCAAAAACGGGGCTGAGAATTTGGCGGCATGATCGTTATCTATTTAACCATAGATAAAATACATCGTTTCATTGCTTCCATAAGCACGCCCGCGGCAAAAAGGCCGCCCAGGGCGGCCTTTCAGATATGAAAAATCCCCCGGGTTTCTCCCGGGGGATTAATTACGTTTCTGCATCGGTCTTATGCAGGCGCTTGAGCTTGCTCATTCCGTAAGCGTATGCGGCAATGAATACAACCGAATCAATAGCTGCCGGCGTCAAATCCATCCACACTCGGCGATAGGTTTCCAGTTGGTTGAAATATGAATCAGCCAGGCTGCTGCCTATTACCATGACGCAAATACATATAAGGTATACCCACCATTTGACAGGGAATATGCTTTTGTTTTTGCTCTTTCTGAACGGGAAATCCATTCCGAAGCCGACCAGATATGCAAGCGCCGCAAGATTCAGTATCCTAATAAGCCGCATTATAAATACAGCGGCAACGGGAACCAACGGATTGACCTCTATGTCGTATCCATATTCGCGTGAAGGCAGCAGTCCCATGTCCGGGAAAGCTATCAGCGTGATCAAAAACGCCGCTATGCACAGGCCGTCCAAAATGAAAAGCGCGTTTAAGTTTACGCTTTTTACCTGCGAAGCAACATCTTTTCTGATGTTGGCTTCATTATCACCCATATATTAAAACGCCTCCCATACATAGTTGTCGTTAAACGGTACAAATACAGCATACGGGTAATTATCCCATACAAGAAGGGCTGTTGATGTCTCGATTCCTGACGCATCGGATACGACCATTACTTCCGCATAGCCGCCTTTTTCGTAAATTTCCTCGCAGGTTATCAAATCTGCAACTATTTTAACTGTACCCGGTATTGAAAGTGCAATTAACCAAGAAGCAAGAGTCGTTCCCAGCAAAGGGACAAGATTTCCGATTTCTATTTCAAGGGGCGCATCGACATATAAATAGTCCTGAGCATATATGTCGAACAATTCTTTGGTCATGTACATTTTGAAAACAGATGTATGAAACGCGCTATCATATCCTACTGAGCCGCCATCCGGGAAATAGAGCGACACGCTATCTGTGCTTGCCGAAGTAGTTATACCATATTTCAAGTTGACCTTCGCTTCGATCTCTGTCGTTAGAATCTCCTCATAAATCGGCAGCATATCGAGCTGTCCCTGAGCCGCGAGCTGGGACGCGACGCTCGACATCATACGGGCGGTTTCACTCTCAATCTCGTTGGCCGCCATCTGCATAGCGGCGCTCTCATGTCCAATTCCTGTCGCTAACGCCGGAGATGCAAGGGAAACGCAAAGAACAACTGCCAAAACCGCGCTCAAGAACCGTTTTTCATCATTTTGTCCTCATTATAAATTTTTTGTGGTTCTGGTTCTGTCTGGCTGTTCTTTGCCGCCGCTTTGCGGCCGGCGGACGGTTTATTTGAAAAAGGATATCATGTAAATTTATGTTAGTCAATATCTGCTCATATAAATTTCGCCTCCGGCTTGATATTTAGCATTGTTGCACAAATCAAGCCTTCATTTTTTTACCTCCCGCCCACGGCCATATGCCGGATTTTTCAAAAATACGCCGAGGGCATCTTGCATCCGCGGCCGGTTGGGGCTAAACTGTATCCGGCGGCACATTCCTTTATCCGCAGTTTATTGCCATTGGGAGGAAGCATTATGGTACTCCAGAAATACAGCACGAAGATGCCGGCGCGGGTGATCGCCGGGACAGGGGCGATAGAGAGCCTCGGGGAACTTTTCGCCGGGCACAGCCGCGCGCTGCTGCTGACGGGCGGCAGTGTGTACAGGCACGGGCTCGCCCGGCGCCCGGAGGAGCTGCTGAAGGCCGCGGGCATCGACTACATGCGCATCAGCTCCGTCCCCGCCGAGCCGACGGTGGACGAGGTGGACGAAATAATCACCGGCGTGCAGGATTTCCGCCCGGACCTTGTGATAGGCATGGGCGGCGGCAGCGTGATGGACACGGCAAAGCTCGTCTCCGCCTGCCCGGAGCGCGGTATGAGCGCGCGGCGGCTTCTGGATGACTTTTCGCTGGTGGAAAAGGGCGCGGAGACGATCATGATACCTACGACGGCCGGCTCGGGCTCCGAGGCCACGCCGAACGCCATCGTCACCGTCCCCGAGCAGGAGCTGAAGATAGGCATAGTCAACACGAAGCTGATAGCGGACAACGTGGTGCTCGACCCGAAGTCGACTGAGAGCCTGCCGCGGCACATCGCCGCCTCCGCGGGGGTGGACGCGCTGGCACACACGATAGAGTGCTTCACCTCGAACAAGGCGAACGCCTTCAGCGACATCTGGGCGCTGAAGGGCATGAGGCTCATTTTCGGGAGCATCGAGGCGGCCTGCGCCGGCGAGGAGGAGGCGCGGGCAAACATGCTGCTCGGCGCGTTCTACGGCGGCGTGGCGATCGCGGCCTCGGGCACCACGGCGGTGCATGCGCTCTCGTACCCGCTGGGCGGAAAGTACCACGTCCCGCACGGCGTGAGCAACGCTATGCTGCTCTATTCGGTGATGGAGTTCAATAAGGACGCGATAGAGCCCCGCCTGGCGGAGGTATACGACGGCGTGTTCGGCGCCGGCTCCGCCCTCACCCGGGCGCAGAAGGCGGATGCGGTGATACGCGAGATCTGCCGCATAGTCCGCAGCCTCGACATACCGGAGAGGCTCTCGGCGTACGTTTCAAACGCGCGGGAAGAGCTGGACACGCTGGTCGACAGCGCATTCGAGGTCAAGCGCCTGCTCAACAACAACGTCAAGCCCCTCTCCAAGGCCGATATCCGCAGCATTTATATGACTCTGATGTGACCGCTCCGGCCAAAGCAAAGCCCGCCCGGGGAAATTCCCCGGGCGGGCTTTTTATAAATGGAGCGCTGTTCAATCGTCCCAACCGCCGTCGTCATCGTCGTCATTGTCATCCCAATCATCGTCCCAGCCGTCATCGTCTCCGTCATCCCAGTCGTCGCCGGCGTATGACGGCGACGGCGTCGCGGCAGGAGTGGGTACGGGTGTCGGGCTTGGGGGCGGAGCCGGGCTTGGCGCGGGCACGGGGATCGTCACCACCGGGTCGTCCGGTGTGCGAATCACGGCGAAGGTCCCGTAGCGCTCCTCGAGCGCCGTGAGCGCGCCGTCCTCGGTCTCGCGCCGCCATTCCTCGCTGCCGCCGTCCACGGAGACGGTCACCTGCCCGCCCTCGGTCAGATATCCGCCGGCGATGGACTTCTCCACCAGCGCTTCCGCGGCTTCGGCGGCGTCGAGCCCTGAAAAATCCATGCCGTCCAGCAGCGCAGCTCCGTCGGCGTTGAGCGCCTCGGCGTCGAGTACGCGCTCCGTGCGGCTGAGCGTGAGCTCCACGTCCGGATTGATGCTCATGCGCATGGTGCCGTAGGCCGCGTAATTGGGCCGGTACCAGCCGAAGAAGGCTATACACACGCATGCGGCCAGCCCCGCGCAGAGCGAAACGACGCGCAGGGCGCGGCGGCTGTCCCGATGCTCGGGTATTTTCAGTTCAATTATGTTCTCGACCCTGTCGCCGACCTCATAGCGCATATTCGCGCACTTGACGCAGCGGCCGTCCTCGCCGAGGGCCACGCAGTAGGCGGCGCGGGACTCAAGTATAAGGTATGTCATTTCGTCCCCCTCCCGCCGTCGAGCCTGCAAAGGTGGCCGCGTATTATCTCGAACCCGTTGGTAAACGCGATGAGCATTGCGACCAGGTACTTTCTGTGCCGCTCGAGCGTCTTGCGCTCGACGTTCGCGCCGGCGGCGAGCTCCGCCACTGGCAGCTTGCCGCTCTTCTCCACGGCGGCGAGCAGCTCCGGCCGGCTCCGGGCATAGTTCAGCGCGTCCAGGCACGCGCGGAGCGTGCGCTCCTGCTTCGGGCAGTTGTCCGCGATGTCTGAAAACGTGATGCCGAAGGCCGAGAGCGCGCGGGAATACTCCTCTATTTCGCCCTGCGCGGCCTCGCGGGCGTCCAGCTCGCCTATGTCGTCGCGCGTGTCGGGCAAAAGCTCAAGGAGCTCCGCGCCGTCCTCGTCCGCGCGCTCGTTCAGCGAGCCGTGGCCTCGGTGGCGGCTCTCGCCGCGGTGGTAGTCGATGAGCCGCGAGCGTATAACCCTGGCGGCGAAGCTGAGGAAGCTGCCGCGCGTGTGCTCATAGCCCAGTACCGCCTCGTAGAACGCGAGCATGGCCACGCTCAGCTCGTCCTCGCCGTCGCCGAAGCTGAGCTTCCTGGCCTCGGCGCGGATGAAACCCATATACTGGCTTATAAGGGCGTCGGCCGCGTCCGAATCCGTCTTGGCCGCGAGCACCCACCCGACTAAATCCTGCTTTGTTGAGACCATTGCCATCCCCCAATAAAGCCGCGCGCCGGTCTATTAATCAGGCCGGCGCGTGGGTTTTTACGAGAATACCACAAGCGGCGGGGTTTTACATCAGAGCCGCGTTAGCTTGGGGTTAAGTTTCGGTTAATCGCTCAATCGTCCCAGTCATCATCCCAATCGTCGTCCCAGTCATCGTCATCATCGTCATCATCGTCATCATCGTCCCAGTCATCCCAGTCGTCGTCATCGTCATCCCAGTCATCATCGTCCCAGTCGTCATCGTCGTCCCAATCGTCGTCATAGAGGTCGTCAAGGTCATCCCAGCGGTCGTCGTA
>LBJMR02800__coassemble_1344_pt1 | contig 11883 bp, 10 predicted proteins | sample LBJMR02800__metabat2_low_PE_004 | metagenome-assembled genome bin LBJMR02800
TAGTCGAACCAGGTGGGGTCGATGGCAGCCGCGCCGTTGGCAAGGGCCTCTGCGCTGGGCTCCAGCCAGCCGGTCCAGACACCGATGGGTCCACACAGGCCGCAGGTGCCCATGCCGGAGTTGATCGGCGCGCCGTTCATCTCCAACTTGAATATGCAGGTGGCGATGGGACCGGTTATCATGCTGGTGACGATGGCGGGTATCCATATCTTCGGGTTGCGCACGATGTTGCCCATCTGCAGCATGCTGGTGCCCAGGCCCTGGCTCACCAGGCCGCCCCAGCGGTTCTCGCGGAAGCTCATGACGGCGAAGCCGACCATGTTCGCGCAGCAGCCTGCCACCGCCGCGCCGCCGGCCAGGCCCGTCAGCTGCAGCACTGCGCAGATGGCCGCGGAGGAGATAGGCAGCGTGAGCGCTATGCCCACCAGGGCGGATACGACGATGCCCATCAGGAAGGGCTGGAGCTCGGTGGCCATGCGGATGAGCTCGCCCACATAGTTCGCAGCTGTGCCTATGGGCGGGGCGACGACGGCCGCCAGCGCTACGCCGACGAAAATTGTCACCAGCGGCGTGACCAGTATATCTATGGGTGTCTCCTTGCTGACGGCCTTGCCGAACTCCGCGGCAATGATGGCCACAACCAGAACGGCCAGCGGCCCGCCGGCCCCGCCCAGATCGTTCGAGGCCCAGCCGACCGTGGCCAGGGAGAACAGCACCAGCGGCGGGCACTTGAGCGCCCAGCCTATGGCGACCGCCATGGCCGGCCCGCTCATGGAGCTGGCATAGCCGCCGACGGTGGAGAATATCTCGAGGCCCGTCTGCGAGCCTATCGTGTTCAGTATCGTGCCGATGAGCAGCGAGCAGAAAAGGCCCTGCGCCATCGCGCCGAGCGCGTCGATCCCGTAGCGCTTCAGGCTGATTTCAATATCCTTCCGTTTGAGGAACGCCCCCACCTTGGACATAAAAAAACACCGCCCCGATAGTTGACTTTACAGGTGTCAAGACACCGGCTTCGCTCAGTCTACTACCGCGGCGGCGCATTGTCAAGTGCAAGTTGAACCTGCACATATCGGATCAATGTGTATAATCGAGGAATTTAACCGAATCCCCCAAATCATTCGCAATAATGTCCTTCATCCGTTTGGCAAAAGGACATGGGTAGCCGATCGGCGTCCCCTTCTGGATGCAGCTTGCAAACACAATGGTGTCCGCCCCGCGCCTTACCAGCTCACGCGCGCGAAGCACCGCCTTTTTTGCCGGGCAGCCTCCGCAGTTGATAAAGCCGACGATTTCTATTTCCTCTTCGACTCCCTCGAAGGAGCCTCTGCGTTCTTTTATCGCTTTGAAATCAGCCGTCCCGGGGCAATAGTCCTCGGTCTGCTGGCAGCGTATTATTCCGATTTTCACATCACAACCTCCGGAAAAGTCCAGGATATTTCGGATCAAAGCCACGCACCGCCTACACGGCGCCGGCACACCGTGGATGGTTCATCTTCTCACTCCAGAAGCATCCCCGCGGCGCGGAGCTCGTCCATCGTGCGCCTGAGCGAGGCTTCATCCGGGCAGAGCAGCGTGTGCGTGTGTATTCCGCCCGTAAGGGTGGAGAGCGGCGAGCCCCCCGCCTCCCGTGAGCGGGCCATGAACTCCTGCACGTCCCGGCGGCTTTTCAGGTGCAGCTCGCCGGTGAGCTGGCCGTAGACGGAGTGCTCTATCACCACGTCGAGGACGGTGCAGCCGTTGTCGACCATGATGTTCAGCTCGCGCTCCATGCCCTCGAAGCCGTGGACGCAGGCGATCGTGCGCCGCAGCCCGGCAGCCCCGCCCGTGCCGAGGACATAGCCCCGGGGCGTGGCGGTTATCTCAATGCCGGAAGCCCTGAGCAGGGCGATGTCGCCCACGATAATCTGCCGGCTGACTCCGAAGCGCTCGCCCAATGCGGAGGCGGCAACTGGCCCCTCCCCGGCGGACAGCGCGTCCGCGATCGCGCGGCGGCGGCTCGCGGCGTCCATCAGCCGTTGTGCGCGGCGCCGAGCATCTCCGTCTTGATGCCGAGCAGCCTGTCCGAAAGGTCGACATAGTAGTTGTGCGGGTAGTCGAAGCGCCTGACCTCCGGCCAGAGCGTGGCCACCTCGCTTTTGCAGTAGGCCTGTATCTCCGGCAGGCTCGGCAGGTCATAAACGAGCTCACCGTTTTTGAATATTGGCACCTGCAGCTCCCTCGCTCGGAAGTTGGTCATGGTTTTCTGCTTCCAGGTGGCGTCCGGGTCGCGTATCACGAGGTCCTGCGTGTCGTCCACCACCTCGTCGTGGACGGTGATGTAGTCCGCCTCGGCCATGCCGCTGTCGCGGCCGTAGAAGCGGTAGACCTTCTTGAAATGCGGGTTCGTTATCTTCCCCACGTTCTCGCTTATCTTGATTTTCGGTACAATCGTGCCGTCCTCCTCCTCAACGGCGGCGAGCTTATACACGCCGTCGAAGACCGGCGCCGAGCGCGAGGTGATGAGCCGCTCGCCCACGCCGAAGGAGTCGATGCATGCGCCCTGCCGCAGCAGCTCGCTTATCAGCCGCTCGTCGAGCGAGTTGGAGCACGTGATTTTGCACTCCGTCCAGCCCGCCTCGTCGAGCATCTTCCGCGCCTGGCGCGTCAGATAGGCGAGGTCGCCGGAGTCGAGGCGTATGCCGCACTTCGTGATGCCCATGGGCTTGAGCACCTCGTTGAAGGCCTTTATGGCGTCCGGCACGCCGCTGCGCAGCGTGTCGTAAGTGTCCACAAGCAGCGTGGCGTTGTCGGGATAGAGCCGGCAGTAGGCCCTGAAGGCATCGAGCTGGCTTGGGAACATCTGCACCCAGGAGTGCGCCATCGTGCCCGCGGCAGTGACGCCGTAGAGCTGGTCGGCGAGGACGCAGGCCGTCCCAGCGCAGCCGCCTATGTAGGCCGCGCGCGCGCCGAGGACCGCCCCGTCCGCGCCCTGCGCGCGGCGCGAGCCGAACTCGAGCACGACCCGCCCCTCCGCGGCGCGGACTATCCTGTTCGCCTTTGTTGCAATCAGGCTCTGGTGGTTTATCTGCAGGAGCAGGTATGTCTCGATGAGCTGCGCCTCTATCGCCGGGGCGCGCACGGTGAGGATGGGCTCGCGCGGGAAAACCGGCGTCCCCTCCGGCACGGCCCAGATGTCCCCGGTGAACTTGAAGCCGCGCAGATAGTCGAGGAACGCCTCGGTGAACTGGCCGCGCGAGCGGAGGTATGCTATGTCCTCCTCGCCGAAATGCAGGTTTTCGATATATTCCACGACCTGCTCCAGCCCGGCGGCGACCGCGAAGCCGCCGTTGTCCGGCACGTTGCGGTAAAAGAGGTCGAAATACGTTATCCTGTCCTTGAGCCCCGACTCGAAATAGCCGTTGCCCATCGTCAGCTCATAAAAATCGCAGAGCATCGTGTAGTTCGAAGTACTTGTGTTGTCCATGCTGCCTCGAAACCTCCCAAGGTGTCTTTACACCGCATTATAGCTTAGTCGGGAAAGTTTTTCAATATTTGCCTTCAGTTTAACATTCGCGCCGCGCGCTATATGATCCCGTGCTCGATTTTCAGGTTGAGCACCCTCAGCACGCTCTCGTCTATCCGCTGCTCGGTGAGGCCGCCGCTCTCCACGGCGCTCTCGAGCGCGTCCACGGCCGCGGGGATGTCCTCCACGCCCAGCAGGATGTCAACCCCGGCCTGGAGGGCGAGCACGCATTTTTCGCCCTGCGTATAGGCGTCGAGCGCGCCCATGTCGAGCGAGTCGGTTATGATGACGCCGTCCCAGCCGAGCGTCTCGCGCAATATCCCCGTCGTGACGGCGTAGGAGATCGTGGCAGGGACGTCGTCGACCTGCGTCAGCGTAATGTGGCCCACCATCACCATGTCCGCGCCGGCCTCCATGCCGGCGATGAACGGCTTGAACTCGCCGTCCATGAGCTCCTCGAGGCTCTTGTCGACTATGGCGGTGCCCTCGTGGCTGTCCGTGGACGTGTCGCCGTGCCCGGGGAAGTGCTTGACGCAGTTTATCACCCCCGCGTCGTGGAAGCCCTCCACGGCTGCGGCGACGAGCTCCGCCGCCTGGCCGAAGTCGTCGCTGTAGGCCCTGTCGCCTATCACGGTGTTCTCAGGGTTTGTCCACACGTCGGCCACCGGGGCGTAGTCCGTGTTGAAGCCGCAGCCCACCATGTCCGAGCCTATGGTGTAGGCGTTGTCATACGCCGTCTCCGTCCCCATGTTCCTGTAGCTGTACATGGAGTTCACCCAGGTGGTGCCGAGCTTGTACATCAGCCTGCCCACGCTGCCGCCCTCCTCGTCGGCGGAGATGAGCAGCCCGATTTCGGAATAGCTCTGAGCGTTCTCGACCATCGTGAGCGTCTGCTCCTTATCCACAAGGTTCTGCGTGGAATAGACGAATCCCCCCACCGGCCACTGCGAAAGCGCCTCGCGCGTGTCCTCGCCCGCCACCGTGACAGGCGAAACGCCCATCAGGGCCTCCGGCCTCACCACCATGAGCTGGCAGATCTTTTCCCGCAGAGTCATCCCGTCGAGGATCTCCTGCGCCGGGTCCGGCGTGGGCGTGGGCGTGGGTGTCGGCGTCGGCGTGGGCGTCGGAGTGGGAGACGGCGTCGCGGCCGGGCGCGAGGGCTCTATAGTGACCTCGACCGGCCCGGCGGGGGACGCTCCGCAGCCGGTGAGCGCGAAAACAAATATCAAAATGGCGGCGAACCATACTTTTTTCATTTTTTATTTGACCCTTTCCCCGTTAAGTGGTAATATACAGTAGCATTATAACCGCAAATTCAAAAGTTAGGAAGCGTTTTTATGACCAGGATCGACATATTCTCCGGCTTTCTGGGCGCTGGCAAGACCACGCTCATCAAGAAGCTCATCGCCGAGGCCTATCAGGGCGAAAAGCTCGTGCTGATAGAGAACGAGTTCGGCGAGATAGCCGTTGACGGCGGCTTTTTGAAGGAGTCCGGCGTGCAGATCAGCGAGATGTCCGCCGGGTGCATCTGCTGTTCCCTGGTGGGGGACTTCCACAAGGCCCTGAAGGACGTGGAGGCCCAGTTCCACCCGGACCGTATCCTGATTGAGCCCTCCGGCGTGGGCAAGCTCAGCGACGTTATCCGCGCCGTGCAGGATCTCGGCGACAGCGACCTCGTCCCCGGCAGCTTCACCACCGTGGTGGACGCCACGCGCGCGAGGATGTATATGAAGAACTTCGGCGAGTTCTGGTGCAACCAGGTGGAAAACGCCGGCACCATCGTCCTCAGCCGCACCAAGGGCATGAGCGCGGGCAAGCTGGAGCAGTGCGTCGCAATGCTCCGCGAGCACAACCCCACCGCCGTCATAGTCACCACCCCCTGGGACGAGCTGGACGGCAGGCAGCTCCGCGCCGCCATGGAGAGCGAGGACACGCTGAAGGCCGAACTCGACCGCCTCGCCGCCGAGGTCGAGGACGATGACGAGGACGAAGAGTGCTGCTGCGGCCACGACCATCACCACGAGCATCACCACGAGCACCACCATGACCATGACCACGAGCATGAGCACGAGCACGGCGAGAGCTGCTCCTGCGGCCACGATCACGAGCATGAGCACGGCCACGAGCACCATCACCACCATCACCACGGGCACGACGCCGACGAGGTGTTCACCAGCTGGGGCGCGGAGACCGCGCGCAAGTACACCGAGGAGGAGATCGCCTCCGCCCTCGCCGAGCTCGACAGCCTGCGCCTCGGCCAGGCCGTTCGCGCCAAGGGCTATGTGGACTCCGCTGACGGAAACGGCTGGATCTACTTCGATTACGTGCCCGGCGAGCGCGAGCTGCGCCGCGGCGCGGCGTCCGTAACCGGCAGGCTCTGCGTAATAGGTGCCAACCTCGACGAGGACGGGCTGAAGGAGCTGTTCTCTCTTGGCTGAGGCAAGGCAGATACCCGTTTACCTCTTCACCGGCTTCCTCGAGGCCGGGAAGACGAAGTTCATACAGGAAACCCTCGAGGACAAGCGCTTCAACAACGGCGAGCGGACGCTGCTGCTCGTCTGCGAGGAGGGCATCGAGGAATACGAGCCCGAGGAGTTCTCCGCGCCGAACGTCAAGCTCAAGGCCGTGGAGAACGAAAGCGACCTTACGGGCGAAAACCTCATCGCCTGGCGCCGCGCGGCGGATGCCGAGCGCGTGCTCGTCGAATACAACGGCATGTGGATGCTGGACACGCTCTACGGCGCCCTGCCGGAGGGCTGGCTCGTGGCCCAGGAGTTCATGTTCGCGGACGCGACAACCTTCCTGACCTACAACGCCAACATGCGCCAGCTCTGCTACGACAAGCTCAAGAGCGCGGAGCTCGTGGTGTTCAACCGCTTCACGCCTGACATGGACAAAATGGAGTTCCACAAGGTCGTGCGCGGGGCCTCCCGCCGGGCGGACATAGCCTATGAGGCGCCGGACGGCAGCGTGGCCTACGACGACATCGAGGACCCTCTCCCCTTCGACCTCGACGCGCCAATCGTGGAGATAGGCGACGGGGACTATGCCCTCTGGTACCGCGACATGAGCGAGGAACCGAAGAAATACTCCGGCAAGACCGTCCGCTTCAAGGGCCGTTGCATACGCCGAAAGGGCGTCCCGGCCAACAGCTTCATCATCGGGCGGCACATCATGACCTGCTGCGAGGCGGACATCGCCTTTTCCGCCCTCATCTGCAACCTTGACGGCCAGCCGATGCCGGAAAACGACGAGTGGGTCATTCTGACGGCCCGGATGGACTATAAGTTCCACCGCGCGTACGGCCGCCGCGGCCCTGTGCTGACGGCAGTGAGCATAGAGCGCACCGAGCCGCCCGCCCAGCAGGTGGCCACGTTCTATTGATGCCGTAAAACGGCCGATTATCCAAATCGCGCGCACCGCGCGCAAAAACGCCCGAGGGAGGCCAAAGGCCTTCTCCCGGGCGTCCTCTTTGCGTCCATAACCGCGCTATGCGCTTGCTTCCAGCTCGCCTTTATGGTATGCTTGGCAAAAATACTTACAGGAGCAGCATTATGATAACTGTTGAGAATCTGAGTTTGCAGTACGGCGGCCAGGTGCTGTTTTCGCAGGCAGACCTGCAGTTCACCGCCGGGAACTGCTACGGCATCATCGGCGCGAACGGCGCCGGGAAGAGCACCTTCCTGAAAATACTCTCCGGCGAGGTCGAGCCCACAGGCGGGCATGTCCATATCGACCCGAAGGCCCGCATGAGCGTCCTGAAGCAGAATCAGAGCATGTACGACGAGTACACGGTCATGGACACGGTCATCATGGGCAACAAGCGCCTGTACGACATCGGCAAGGAGAAGGACGCGATATACGAAAAGCCCGATTTCTCGGACGAGGACGGCATCCGCGCCAGCGAGCTCGAGGAGGAGTTCGCTGAAATGGGCGGCTGGGAGGCCGAGAGCGACGCCGGGCGCATACTAAATGGCCTCGGCGTGGACACGGAGTTCCACTACACCCTGATGAGCGATCTTGACGGCAGGCTCAAGGTCAAGGTCCTGCTCGCGCAGGCGCTCTTCGGCAAGCCGGACATCGTGCTCCTCGATGAGCCGACGAACAACCTCGATCTGCAGAGCGTAGTCTGGCTCGAGGACTTCCTCATGGACTACGAGGGCACTGTGCTGGTTGTGAGCCACGACCGCTATTTCCTGAACAACGTCTGCACGCACATCGTGGACATAGACTACGGCAAGATACGCATGTACGTGGGCAACTACGACTTCTGGTACGAGTCCAGCCAGCTCATACAGAAGCTGATAAAGGACCAGAACAAAAAGGCCCAGCAGAAAATCGAGGAGCTGCAGAGCTTCATCCGCCGCTTCGCCGCCAACCGCTCCAAGTCCCGCCAGGCGACGAGCCGGCGCAAGCTGCTCGACAAAATAAGCATCGAGGAGATGCCCGCCTCCTCCCGCCGCTACCCCTGGGTCGGCTTCAAGGCCGAGCGCGAGCCGGGGAAGGACCGATTGTTCGTCACCGACCTCTGCAAGAGCGTCGACGGCGTCCCCGTGCTGAAAAACGTCAGCTTCATAATGGGCCGCGAAGACAAGATAGCCCTCATCTCCCGCAACGAGCAGGCCGTCACGCTGCTCTTCAAGCTGCTCATGGGCGAAGAGGAGCCCGATTCCGGGACTATCAAATGGGGCGTCTCCACCACGCAGGGCTACATGCCGCGCGACAGCAGCGCGTATTTCGAGGGCTGCGAGCTCTCCATAATGGACTGGATGCGCCAGTTTTCCGCCGACAAGCGCGAGAGCTACCTCCGCACCTTCCTCGGAAGGATGCTGTTTTCCGGCGATGAGGTGTACAAACCCGTCAACGTCCTCTCCGGCGGCGAGCGCGTCCGGTGCATGATAAGCAAGCTCATGCTCTCCGGTGCGAGCGTGCTGCTGCTCGACCAGCCGACGAACCACCTCGACCTTGAGAGCATCGCCGCGCTGAACAACGGCCTTGCCGCCTTCCCGTACAACATCATCTTCTCCAGCCACGACCACCAGCTTACCCAGACCGTGGCCAACCGGATAATCGAGATAAACGCCGACGGCTCCATAACCGACCGCATGTGCACCTACGACGAGTACATGCATATCTCCGAATCCGGGCAGGATGCAGAATAAAAAAAGAAAACCGCCCCTCCGGGGCGGTTTTCCATATGCGCTGGGCCTTATTGCTGCCTCTTCCTCACGGGGATCCAGACCTCGAAGGCCGTGTCCTGCGGGTCCGGGTCGAAATACACCTCGACGTCCGGCCCGTCGCAGAACTCATAGCCCGAGGTCGGGAGCCACTCCGTCACAACGCGCTTTTCGAGCTCCTGGATGGATTTCCCCGTCCCCGAGCCGGGGAAAACGGCCCAGGTAAAGGCCGGGACGACGTACTCCTCCAGCCCATCGCCGGTCTCGGCCGAGGTCGCGGCCGCTATGTAGTAGCGCCACTCCTCGCCGTCGCCGCAGGCGCAGACGCCCAAGATCCCCCGCGGCTGCCCGTCCATCAGCGGGATTATCCTTTCCAGCGTGCCGTCCTCCACGGCCTCCTGCCACATCAGCGGCACCTCGACGAAATTCTGCTCGATCTCCCGGCTCATCGGGCGCGAGCGCCCCACGACGCGGAACGCGTCGCGTGTTTCGATGCGATAGTTCATTTCCTCCGCTCCTTTTACAACGATTTTTATTGTAAGAGGCGGAAATGACTTCAGCGCCGCGCCCTCCGCCCTCACCGACGACGGGCTCACGCCGTGGACGGACTGGAAGGCCCTGTTGAACGCGGTGGGCGAGGAATAGCCGTATTTGGCCGCCACGTCGATTATCTTCGCGTCTCCCCCCTGCAAGTCCACCGCCGCGAGGGACATCCGCCTCCTGCGGATATACTCCGACAGCGGCACGCCGGCTATATACGCGAACATACGTTGGAAGTGATACGCGGAGCAGCAGGCGATCTGCCCAAGCTTTTCGTATTCGATCCTGTCCGTCAGGTTCTCCTCGATGTAGCGTATCGCCTCGTTCATCCGGTCTATCCAGTCCATTGCTCATCCCCCCTCCTGCGATTCTATTCTATCAGCCGCATAAGCGCAAGTCCTCTCTTTCCCTGCACGAAAAAGAGAGCAAAAAACGGCATGGCCAAAAAGCCATGCCGTTTTTGCCGGGGCGGCGCTTATTTGCCCGCGCTGAGCATTTCGGTGAACTTCGCGAAGGTCTCCGGTATGGGGAGCTGCTGCGGGCACACGGCCGTGCAGCTGTGGCAGCCGATGCACGCGCTCGGGCGCTTGTCCTCGGGCAGCACCTGCAGGTTCATCGAGGTTATGAAGCCCTTCCCGCTGTAGGAGAACTCGTTGTAGAGGGTGATGAGGTGCGGGATGTCCAGGCCCATCGGGCAGTGGCTCACGCAGTAGTGGCAGGCCGTGCAGGGCAGCGCGCCGTTTGCGAAGAGGGCGCGGCCCACGTCCGTTATGGCCTTGAACTCCTCCTCATTGAGCGGCTTGTCCTCGCTCCAGATGGCGACGTTGTCCTTCACCTGGTCCATGGTGCTCATGCCGGAGAGGACCATTGTGACGCCCTTCACGCTCTGCAGGAAGCGGAAGGCCCAGGACACCACGCTCTCGTCCGGGCGCAGGGCGCGGAGCTTGCTCGCGGCGTCCTCCGGCAGGCTGACGAGCCTGCCGCCGCGCACACCCTCCATGACCCAGACGGGTATGTTCCTCTCGTTCAGCAGCGCGACCTTTTCGTCCGCGTGCTGAAGGCTCCAGTCCACGTAGTTGAGCTGTATCTGGCAGAACTCCATGTGCTCGCCGTAGGCATCGAGGAAGCGGCGGAGCACCGGCATCGCGCCGTGACATGAAAAGCCGAGGTGCTTTATGCGCCCGTTGCGCTTCTGCTCCATCAGGTAGTCGAAAATGCCGTACTGCGGGTCGAGGTACTGCTCGATATTCAGCTCGCAGACGTTGTGGAAGAGGTAGAAATCAAAATAATCCACGCCGCAGCGCTCGAGCTGCTCTTCGAATATCTCCTTCACCTTGGGCATGTTGGAGAGGTCGTAGCCGGGGAATTTGTCGGCGAGATAGTAGCTCTCACGCGGGTATTTGCTGAGGGCGTTGCGCACCGCGGCCTCGCTGGTGCCGCCGTGATAGCCGTAGGCGGTGTCGAAGTAGTTCACGCCGTGCTCATAGGCGTAATCTATTATCTTCTCGGCCTCGGCCAGGTCGACCTTGGAGTCGTTCCCGTCGACGACGGGCAGGCGCATGTTGCCCATGCCCAGCCCGCTGAGCTTTATGCCCTGAAAGTCCCTGTATATCATGTAATCTCCTCCATTTTAGGATTTACGTAGATTATAACTCACATCTCCCGCCATTTCAAATACCAATAACGTATCGCCTCCCATACGGCCTGTCTATGGCTCCGCGCGCCGCTTGACTCCCCCGCCCCGGCGCGCTATACTCATGGCATGGAAAACACGCTTGATATGACAAAAAAACGCCTTTCGGAGCTCGCGTCGCGCGCGGAGAGGCGCGGCATAGTCACGTTTTCGGAGTTCCTCACCGGCGCCGAGCAGGCGGCGCTCATCACTCTGCGCCCCGGCCCGTTCGAATTCGACGGCGGCTACCCAGGCGCAGAGCGGCGCACGGCCGTATTCCTTCCGTACGAGGGCGCGGAATGGGACTCCGCCGTCGCGTGTCTCGAGGCCGCGCCGGCCTCGCAGCGCTTTGCCGGGGAGATGGGCCACCGCGACTGCCTCGGCGCGCTCATGTCGCTCGGCATACGGCGCGAGGTGATAGGCGACATAGTCCCGGCCGACGGGCGGCTGTACATTTTCTGCCTGCGCTCAATCGCGCCGTACATTGCGGATAACCTGACGCAGATCCGCCGCACGAGCGTGCGCGTGCGCGAAGCGGAGCAGCCTCCTGAGCCGCCCGCGCCGCCGGAGGCGAGCCAGGTCGTCGTCGCCTCAGAGCGTCTGGACGCGCTTGTCGCGGCGGTGTGCAAGCTATCCCGGTCGGAGGCGCAGAGGCTTTTTGAGCGCGAGCTCGTGCTCGTCAACTCCCTGCCCGCCCGCGGCGGCGCGGCGCCGGTGCATCCCGGCGATATTGTCTCCGTCCGCGGGCACGGCCGGTTCGAATACTGCGGCGAGGCGCGCGAGACGCGCAAGGGCCGCCTGCGCGTGGAGGTACGTATATATTAGCCGGCCACACAGCGTGTGGAGGCAGAGCGCCGCGCTGGGCGCGGCGGGGCGGATAATATAAGGGCGAAGCCCTTATAAAACGCTTGCAGGGGCGAAAGCCCCTGCAAACCAATTCTGAGAGATTTCTTTTTGTCTTGTCAAAAAGAAACCCCTCAGACTCCAAAGAA